>Ga0164241_10000127_pt1 | contig 183059 bp, 163 predicted proteins | sample OricomyardsoilBY_FD_108780 | JGI IMG/M metagenome (GOLD analysis project Ga0164241, IMG submission 108780) | Backyard soil microbial communities from Emeryville, California, USA - Original compost - Back yard soil (BY) | ecosystem: Environmental > Terrestrial > Soil > Unclassified | place... | reverse complement strand
GGCCAGGAAAACCTGGAAGCGTTGCAGAAGGGCTTCGCCAATCTCGAGCGCCACCTGCAGAACGTCGCCAAGTTTGGGATGCCGGCGGTGGTCGCGATCAACGGCTTCATCACCGACACCGATGCCGAGCATGCACTGATCCAGAAGTTGTGCGCCGGCGTGGGGGCCAGGGCCATCCGCTGCACGCACTGGGCCGATGGCAGCAAGGGCACCATCGAGCTTGCCCACGAGGTGGTGAAGATTGCCGAGAGCGGCAAGGCGGCCTACAAGCCGCTGTACGCGGACGAGGTGCCGCTGGTCGACAAGGTGCGCACCATCGCGAAGGAAATCTACCGCGCCAGCGACATCAGCTTCGACAAGAAGGTCGCGGACCTGTTCAAGGATTTCCAGGACGGCGGCTTCGGCCACTATCCGGTGTGCATCGCGAAGACCCAGTACAGCTTCTCGACGGACCCCAATGCCAAGGGCGCGCCGACGGGCCACGTGCTGAACGTGCGCGATGTGCGTCTGTCGGCCGGTGCCGAGTTCATCGTGGTGATCTGCGGTGAAATCATGACCATGCCGGGCCTGCCGCGGGTGCCGTCGGCCAATTCGATCAAGCTCAACGCAGCTGGGCAGATCGAGGGATTGTTCTAGCCCACCCGCCGCCGTGTCGCACAGCGAAGGCCTGCCGGAAGAGGTTTCGGCGGGCCTTTTCTTTTGGTTAGGATCGCGCCTGCGATGAAACCGAAAGTATCCGTCATGGCCGCGGCACTGGTCGCAGTGCTGGCAGCAGGTGGGCTGGTCCTGCTGCGCGACGGCTGGAGCGCTGCGCCCGTTTCCGATCGCGCCGTGACCCCGCGCGGCCCGCTCGACGCCGACGAGTCCGAAACCATCGCGTTGTTCGAGCGGGCGCGCGACTCGGTGGTGTACATCTCCACCACCGAGCTGGTACGCGATTTCTGGTCGCGCAAGCCGATGGAAGTGCCCCAGGGCACCGGCTCGGGATTCATCTGGGACGATGCAGGCGACGTGGTCACCAACCTGCACGTGGTGGCCCAGGCTTCCAACGCCACGGTGCGGCTGGCCGACGGGCGCGATTATCCGGCACAGCTGATCGGCTACAGCGCGTTGCACGACATCGCGGTGCTGCGCATCAAGGTGGACTTCAAGCGCCCGCATCCCGTTCCCATCGGCACCAGCGGCGATCTGAAGGTCGGGCAGAAGGTGTACGCCATCGGCAATCCGTTCGGGCTCGACTGGACACTGACCACCGGCATCGTCTCGGCACTGAATCGCAGCCAGCCCACCGAGGACGGCCGGGGCGTGATCGAACACCTCATCCAGACCGATGCCGCGATCAACCCGGGCAACTCGGGTGGCCCGTTGCTGGATTCGGCCGGTCGGCTGATCGGCATCAATGCCTCCATCTACAGTCCCTCCGGCGCTTCGGCCGGCATCGGTTTCGCGATTCCCGTGGACACGGTGATGCGCGTGGTGCCGCAGCTGATCCACAACGGCCATTACACGCGGGCCTCGCTCGGCATCGAGACCGACGAGGACGTCAACCAGCGCGTCATCCCCATCGCTGGCGCCAAAGGTGTGGCGGTACTCAACGTACCGCGCGGTTCGGCCGCGGCGCTGGCCGGCTTGCAGCCGTGGCGGGTTTCAAGTCGCGGCGAAATCGTGGCCGGTGACGTGATCACCGCAGTGAACGGCGTGGCGGTGGATTCGGTGGCGCTGCTGGATTCCAGACTGGATGACTTTGCGGTGGGCGCCCGCGTGACACTCGATGTATGGCGTCAGGGCAGGACGATCCGGGTCGAGGCAACGCTGCAGGCCGAGCGCTGACCGCTGCGCGGTCAGCCGGGCAGGTGCTTCGCGGCCCACGCGGCAATCTGGTCCGGATTCGTCAGCGCGCCGCTGTGGCGCGCGATCTCGCGCTGGCCTGCGAACAGGATCATGGTCGGAATGCTGCGGATGCCAAAGCGGTTGGCCAGCGCCGGCACCAGTTCGGTATTCACCTTGGCGAGCCGCAGTTGCGGCTCGAGCTGACCAGCCGCCTTGCCGAAGGCCGGCGCCATCATGCGGCAGGGCCCGCACCACGGCGCCCAGAAATCCACCAGCAACGGCAGCTGGCTGTGCGCCAGCTGACGCGCGAAGCTCGCCTCATCCAGTTCCAGTGGCTCGCCGGTGAACAGCGCTGCACGGCATTTGCCGCAGCGTGGTTCATCCACAAGACGCGCCGCGGGCACGCGGTTGATCACGCCATCGTGCGGGCAAACGATCTGGACCGGGTCGGCGGTAGCCATGAGCCCTGCATGAGGCCGGCCGCTGCTGAATTCAAGCCGGGCGCCCGGGCTACTTGGTGATGTCGTAATCCAGCCGCCGCTGCCAGGTATCCAGCATGCCCTTGGGCACCGCACCGTCGGCGATGACGGTGCGCTTCTTGATCAGCCACCGCCCGTCTGCCTGCTTCACGTACAGGTCGTATTCGCGACCCTGCTCCGTGATGGTCGGCACCCCGGTGGGGTCCTTGGGGCTGTGTACGCCGGTCCAGATGTAGCTGCCGGTCGCCGTATCGCCATTGACCTCGATCACCGGATTGGTCAGCACCATGTGCGAGAGGCCGTTGGCATCGGGCGCGGCATCGGCGGCCTGGCCGCCACCCATGCCCGAGTACAGCTCGACGATGGCCTGCTTGCCCGTGTACACGGCGCCATTCACGTCGAACACCGCATCTTCTGTGTAGAAATCGCCGAATGACTCCGGGTGCTGGCCGCCCAGGTGCGAGACATAGCGCATGGCCATGTTCTCGATGGCGAGGCGGTCCGCCAGTGCCGTTATCGCGTCGTTGTCGCCGCCCTGGATCGTGACATTGCCGCAGGCCGATGCCGCCAGGCACAGCACTGCCATTCCCGCAAGGTTCATTCTGGCCATCATTGGTTCTCCTCGTGAGTCAGGGTGCGGAAATCGTGAGCTTGCCGTCGACCAGCGGGTTGCGATCATTCTCGTCGCAGTCGAATTCGATCAGGCGATCCATGCCCGCAAGGCGTGTGAAGCGGAACTTCACCTGCCACGGCATCGCGAAGCGTTCCGGGTCGTCGATGGTCATCGCGTCCTCGATCGTGTCCGCATCGACCTGACGCAGCCGCTCGGTGAAATGGACCTGGTCGCTGAGCTCAGTGGGCGAGAGCAGCGGTGCGATGGGCCCGGCACTGCGCGCACTGGTCTCGATCTTCAGCACGCCGTCCTGCCAGTGGCCCAGCGAAAACCCCATCGGTGTCGGCCACAGGTCTTCGGGCGCGGGTGGCTGGCGCCCGTCGGTGTACACATGCCGCACCTGGCCGTGATCAAACACGAACAAGGTCTCCTCGGGCGTGATGACGATCTGGAACACCATCGGGGCCTCGAACACGAACGGGAACGTGTCTTCCATCCGCACCGCGCCATTGCCACAGCCCTTGAAGTTGGCGAACTCCGCCTGCCGCGCGGCGGTGTCGGCCAGCGCGGCGTTGTAACGCGCTTCCCATTCGGGCAACAGGGCGGGTGGTTGCCCCAGCGTGGGCAGGGAACGCAGGAAGTCGCGAAAATCGCCGGCACCACGGCTGCGACCCGAAGGGGTGGCGGTGCGTTCGGACCACGGCGTCTGCCAATAGCCGGTCCAGTCCGGCAACTCGGCAAAGGTCCGCACGCGCGCCGAGTCGTTGTGTGCCGTGCAGCTGACTCCGGCGAGCAGCGCCAAGCCAGTCAGCACAGGCAGCTTCACTTCGAGGCTCCAGCTGCGCGCGGCGCGCCGACCGGCTGGCCGTCCGCGGCGGTTGCCGACACGAAGACACCGCCATTCGTGCCATCGCGCAGCGGATTGATCACCACCGTGAGCTTTTCACCGACGCGGATCGAGCTGGGCCGCCAGCCACTGCGGTACAGCTGGCTGGGTGACCCCATCTCCACGCTCCATTCCACGGCACCCTTCGGTCCTTCAACCAGGATCTGGATGAAGCTGTGCGGGTTGGTCCACTGAAAAGCCTTGACGGTGCCCTGCAGCGACACCGTGCGGGCACTGTCGAACATGGCGCCGGAGTGATGCGCGAGTGCCGTGCCGGGTGCCAGGTTCGCGGCCATCAACAGCATCGCCGATACAAGCTGCCGCCAGAGCGGTGCGTTCACCCCGCGTCCCCCGTGCCGGATCAACAGGTCCGGTTCCGGCGCAGCCTACCAGCGAATTCAGCCCTTGTGACTCCGGCGCCCGATCGGGGTGTCGACGGCCACGCGGCCCGGTCCGAACACGATGAGCGTCAGCGCCATCGCTGCCCAGGGGAGGTGAAAATTCGCCCAACCATCCGGGACGGTGAGCTGGATGATGCCGGTCATGATCAAGAGCCCCGCTGCCGCATAGCGGGTCCCCAGACCCACTACGAGCAGGACCGGCAGGCAGATCTCGGCAATACCCGAGAGGTGCGCCACCACAACCGGCAGCGGGTAGGGAATCTCGTGGCCGAAGATGTGCAACCTGAATTCCTCGGCGAACAAGAGCCGTGCGCTGTCCGAGAGATGCAGGAAGCCATCCCACTTGGTGAGTCCGGAGCGCCAGAAAGGCACCGCGAGTGCAATCCGCGCTGCAAGCAGCGCGATGCTTCGACCCACGGCCTGCAGTGTGGCGGGATTCATCAGTACAGCTCCTGGATGGCGCCGACCTCGATGGCCAGCTGCAGTGTTGCGCCGAGGTCGAACCCGGGATCGATGGCCAGTGCCGCGCCTGCCGCCGCTTCCAGCACCGCGCCGTTCTCGAGGGCAGCGAGCAGCGCGTGCTGCGCGGAAGTGATTGTTCTCGATTGAACCTGTGCTTCCGGGCGCGCCAGCAGTACAGATTCGGGCTGCCAGTTGCCGGGCGCTACCGGTTCGTCGCCGGATTGATGGGCGGCCCAGATGCCATGCACCGGATGAGTCGATTGGGTCAGGCGTGTTGCCGGGTGCAATCGCACGCGCTTGCCGAGCAGCTGCTCGACATCCAGCGCGACCAGATCCTGCATGCCCAGCGTCGGCGCGTCGGCCGCGCCGTAACACTGCCACCAGGCCTGTTCGAGCCGGGCAACGTCGGCCAGATAGGGCAGCGAGGCCGCGGGCTCCCAGGCGTGGATGAAATCCGGCAGGCCGGCGCCGTAGTCATGCAGCGCCGCGCATTGCGGCAGCTCCTGACGCAGGTAGGCTCGCGCCAGCACGCGGAAGGATTCGACGCTGACCAGTTGCACGCACACGGGGAACGCCGCCACCAGCGCGTCGATCAGGCTGCTGTACACATTGTTGCGATACACGTCGAAACGCGCCGCGGCGGCGTGACCAGACCGCGTTGTCAGCTCATCGGGCATGGCGGCATGCGGATCCAGCAGCGCATCGGCCATGGAATCCTGCAGCGACTCCCACGGCGGCGCGTTCACGCGGCGATCCCGCGGGATGCACGTGGTGCGGCGTCGATGCGGCGCTGCGCCTTACCGGCTTCTGCGTGCAGGACTTCCCAGTCGGGCAGGCTGCTGTCCCATTCCACCAGCGTCGGCAGTGGCCCGGTCAGCGCGAGGCAGTGCTCGTACAGCGCCCACACGGCTGCATCCACCGGTGCATCGTGCGAGTCGATCAGCAGGGCATGGCCATCGGGGGCAACCTGCCGCGCGTGGCCGGCCAGATGAATCTCGCCCACGCTGGCCAGTGGCAGCGCCCTGAGGTAGTCGAGCGCGTCATGGCCGTGATTCACGGCGCAAACATGGACATTGTTGAGATCCAGCAGCAGGCCGCAGCCGGTTGCCGCGACCAGCTCGGTCAGGAACGCGGCTTCGCTCATCTCTTCCGCGCGAAAGCGCAGGTAGGTGGCTGGATTCTCGATCAGGATGCGGCGACCCAGCGCGTTCTGCACCTGGTCAACATGCCCTGTCACCAGCGCCAGCGATGCGCGCGTATAGGGCAGGGGCAGCAGGTCGTTCAGATAGCCCCGTGGACCGCGACACCACGCCAGGTGTTCGGAGAATGCCTGCGGCTGGTAGCGCAGCAGCAATTCACGCAGACGTGCCAGGTGCAGTGCATCCGGCGCCTGGGCGCCACCCAGCGACAACCCGACGCCGTGGATGGACAACGGGTAGCGTTCGCGAAAGGCGGTGAGGTAACGATGGCGCGGCCCTCCTGCGCAGAAGAAGTTCTCGGCGTGGACTTCCAAGAAGCCCACGCCGGGATCCGTCTCCAGGATCGCCGCGTAGTGTTCCGGTTTCAGCGAAACACCCGCGGCAACGGGCAGCGTGCTGGCCATCGGCCCTTACATCTTCGTGGGCTTGGCGGTCAGCGAACCCATGGTGCCATTGGGGTTCTTCATCTTTTCGCAGGTGCCCTTGGCCACGTACTTCCAGGCGTCGCCCTGGTAGTCCTTCTTCGCGGTGCCTGCGCAGGTGGTGCCGGGGCCTGCCTGGCAGTCGTTCTTGCCGGCCAGTGCGACGCCGTAGCACTTCTCCATTTTTGAGGTATCAACTTTCTTGTCATCGGCGGCAAACGTGCCGGTGGCCATGCCGGCCACCATGGCAGTCAGCGAGCCCAGCAGGACCAGACGGGTGCGATTCATGATGGAAACTCCTTGGGATTGGAAAGCATTGGCCGGTGTTGTCCTTCCTGCACACTCTCGCGCGGTTGGCGGCGTTCGTTACAGGGGAGAATTCTGGCACCATGGCCCGCAGGCTGCTGCAAAAAGCACTGTAACGGAACCACCCGTCAAAACGAGAGTACTGCAAGGCCTGCGTGGAACCCATCGAACCGGCCGGTGAGTGGACAGTCTGGATGCGGCAGGCACTGGAAGGCGACCAGGCCGCCTATCGACGCCTGCTGGCCGCAGTGGCGCAGCGGCTGCGCGTGCAGTTGCGCGCCAGGCTGGCACGATGGGGCGCAACGGATGTGGAGGCGGAAGACGTGGTGCAGGAAACCCTGCTGGCCATTCACCTGAAGCGGCATACCTGGAACCGGGTGGAACGCTTCGAGCCATGGCTTGCGGCAGTGGCCCGCAACAAGCTCATCGACGCGCTGCGTCGGCGCGGCCGCCGCGTCGAGCTGCCCATCGAGGATTTCGAGTCGTCGCTGGCCGATGAGTCCCGCGCCAGCCAGGACGACGCACTCGATGTGCCGGTGCTGCTGTCGCAACTGGGTGAGCGGCAACGCGAGATCGTGCGGCTGGTCTCGATTGAAGGGGAAGACGTGCGTACCGTGGCGCAGCGCCTGGGCATGTCCGAAGTGAACGTGCGGGTCAGCCTGCATCGCAGCCTGAAGTCGCTGGCCGCGTTGTACCGCAAGGGTGGCGCTTGAAGACCGACGAGCTCATTGCAGCACTTGCCAGCGACCGGCAGCTCACTGCTGCTCCGGCGCGGCTGGTCGCGCGCACCATGCCGGTTGCAGTGGCGATTGCCGCTATCGGGTTGCTGGCCACCGCCGGAGCCCGCGACGATCTCGCGCAGGTGCTGGATGCACCGCGCTTCCTGTTCAAGTTCCTGGCGACACTGAGTCTCGCCATTCCCGCATTGCTGCTGTTGCCGCGTGTCGCGCTGCCCGACTACCGACCCACGGGGCGGCGGCGCGCGCTGTGGCTCGGGCCGCTGGTGCTGCTGGCAGGCGTGTCGCTGGAGCTGGTTTCGCTGCCGCGCGAAAGCTGGCTGCCGGCAGCAGTGGGGCACAACGGGTTGTGGTGCCTGTTCATGGTTCCGATGCTGGCCATCGCGCCACTGGCTGCCGCGTTGTACTGCCTGCGCCAGTCCGCACCGGCGATGCCGGCGCGCGCCGGTGCCGTCGCGGGTCTGGCGTCGGGCGCGTTGGCCGCCACGGTTTATGCCCTGCACTGCACCGACGACAGCCCGCTGTTCGTCGGGCTGTGGTACTCGCTGGGCGTGCTGTTCGTCAGCGCCGCCGGCGCGTGGCTGGCCACGCGCGTGGCGCGCTGGTAACGGCTCAGCCGCCCAGGAAATCCTTCTTGCCGATGTCCAGGCCGTTGTGGCGCAGCAGTGCGTACACCATGGAATAGTGGAAGTACACGTTCGGCATGGCGAAGCCCTGCAGGTAGTCCAGCCCGGTAAAGTTGCGCTCGACCTGCTTGCCCGGCGGGCCCAGCTTCAGCGTGATGGGTCGATCTTCCGCGCCGCTGAATTCCGCCGCCGGAACGCTTTCGAGGAACGCGATGGTCTTCGCGACCCGGGCCTTCAGATCCGCGAATGTGGATTCGTTGTCCTCAAAGGAGGGTGGAGTGCGACCGGAAAGACGGGCCGCGGCGCCCTTGGCATTGTCCGTGGCGATCTGGATCTGGCGCGTGAACGTGAACATGTCCGGCGCAATGCGCGAGAGCAGGATGGCATTGGGGTCGATCTTGCGTTCGGTCACCCATTGTTCGGCCTTGTCCAGAATCGCGGACAGGCCGGTCAGGGCGCGGATGAAGACGCCGACGGATGCGTTGTGCATCGAGATGTTCATGCAGGACCTCGTGTGAAGCGGGGGTGCGAATCATAGCCGCAGGGCGCCGATTCCCGTAGTGCGAACCGGCCCTAGTCGCCGACCTGCTGATGCGCCCGGCAGGCCAGGCTCACCGGGCTGGCTTGCGGATCGTCCAGGTTCATGGCAGTGAGCGATCCGCCCCATACGCATCCCGTATCCAGTGCCAGCAGGTTCTTCCTGAGCAGCAGGCCCAGCGTGGACCAGTGGCCAAAGATCACGCGCGTATCGGCGCTGCGCCGACCAGCGTGGCTGAACCATGGCGCGTACGGGCCCGGCGTATTGTCCGGAGACTCCTTGAGCTTCAGGTCCACGCGTCCGGCAGCGGTGCAGTAGCGCAGGCGGGTCAGTACGTTGATGATGAAGCGCAGGCGCTCCTTCTTCTTCAGGTCATCGCGCCATGTGTCGGGTTCATTGCCGTACATGCTGCCGAGAAACGCTTGCGGGTCCTCGCGCAGTGCGCAGCTGGCGCGCGCCGCGTGTTCGGCTGCATCGGCGGCCGACCACTGCGGCACCAGCCCGGCATGGACGACCAGCTCATCGCGCGCGGGGTCATGGATTGCCAGCGGCAGGTCCAGCAACCAGTGCACCAGCGATGCCGCGTCCGGTGCGTCGAGCACCGCCTGCAGCGTGTCGCCGCGATGCAGCTTGCGCTCCGGTTCGAAGTAGTGGGCCAGCAGGTGCAGATCATGATTGCCCAGCACGCATTGCGCCCCGGCGCCCAGCGACTTGACGAATCGCAGTACTTCCAGTGATTGCGGCCCGCGGTTCACCAGGTCGCCGACAAACACCAGCTGGTCACGGTCCGGCCTGAATCGCAGCAGCTTCAGCAGTTGCAGCAGCTCGTCATGGCAGCCCTGCACATCGCCGATCGCATAGCGTGCCACCGCTAGTGAAGGATGCCGGGCATCGCCAGCCGGAATGGAGCGATGGGCGCATCGAAGGCGCGACCCTCGTCGGTGACCATCTGGTAGCTGCCCTCCATCGTGCCCACCGGCGTTTCCAGGATCGCGCCGCTGGAGTAGCGAAACCCCTGGCCCGGTGCCAGATGCGGTTGTTCGCCGACCACGCCGTCGCCGCGAACTTCCTGCACCTTGCCGTTGGCATCGGTGATGATCCAGTGCCGGCGCAGCAGCTTGGCGGCCTCGTCGCCGGCGTTGTGGATGGTGATGGTGTAGCTGAAAACGTAACGTTCGCTGCCCGGGTCGGATTGTTCCGGCAGGTAGTTGCTCTCGACGCTGACGCGAATCGCCCCGGTCATGCAGCGCTGCTGCTCTGGGCAAGGCGCACGGCCAGCACATCACACGGGGCGCCGTGCAGCACGGTGTCTTCGGTCAGGTTCACCAGTATCGACAGGCCGTGCCGCGGGTGACTGCCGATCACGATCAGGTCGTGGCCACCTTCGCGCGCGACGCGCAGGATTTCATTCTTGATGTTGCCGGTCTCCACCCGCCAGGCCGGGGCCGGCGTGCCGAGCTGACCGGCCAGCTCGGCCATTCTGCCGCGGGCCCGCTCCAGCAGTTCCGATTCCAGTTGCACGGCCGGCAGCAGCGAATCGCTCAGCGGCTCCACAGGCACGTATTCGACCACATGCAGCAGCGTGGGCGGCTCCGCGCCATTGCCGAGCGCGATGTCCATTGCACGGCGGGCGACCGCAAAGCTGTCTTCGGTCAGATCCACCACAGCAAGGATGTGCTGGTAGTTGCTCATGTCGAGTCGTGCGTCGCTGAAGGGCTGCGCGATTATCCCTCGCCGGCTCGTTGCGGTGTCAAGGCAGCCAGGCTCGCGAACTCGCGGGGTTGCAGTGTTTCCGGTCGGGCGCCGGAGTCGATGCCGCATGAATCCCAGGCAGTTGCCGGCACCAGTCCGCGCAGGCTGCTGCGCAGTGTCTTGCGACGCTGCGAGAATGCCCGCGCCACGACCAGGCCATAGGAAGCGGGCACCGCAAAGCGCGGCTGTTCGAGAACCGTGAGCCGGGCCACTGCCGACCAGACACGGGGTGGCGGCTGAAAGGCGCCGGGCCCCACGTCGAACAGGCTGGTGATGTCGAACCATGGCGCGAGCATGACCGTGAGGCGGCCGTATTGCTTTGAACCCGGTGCGGCGGCCATGCGATCGACCACTTCCTTTTGCAGCATGACCGTGGCGTCGCGGATCACGGCGCGATGCGCCAGCAGGTGGAACAGCAGCGGCGTGGAGATGTTGTAGGGCAGGTTGCCCACCACCCGGAGCATGCCGCCCCGTTCGCCGGCCAGCCGGCTGAAATCGAATTTCAGTGCGTCGCCCTCATGCAGCAGCAGCTGCTGCGGCCAGCGCACCCGCAATGCCGCGGCCAGATCACGATCGATCTCCACCGCATCGAGCTGCGCCACGCGCTCGAGCAGGCGGGCGGTGAGTGCGCCCGGTCCAGGGCCGATCTCGACCAGATGCTCGCCGGGCTGCGGGTTGATCGCATCGGCTATGCGCGCCAGCACCCCGGGGTCATGCAGGAAGTGCTGGCCGAATCGTTTGCGCGTGCGGATCACGCGCGCACAGCGAGTTGCGTCGCCAGTGTCAACGCCGCCAGCAGGCTGCCGGCGTCCGCCTTGCCGGTGCCGGCAAGGTCGAGCGCGGTGCCGTGGTCCACCGAGGTGCGGATGATGGGCAGGCCAAGCGTCACATTGACCGCATCGCCGAAGCCCGCGTGCTTCAGCACCGGCAGGCCCTGATCGTGAAACATGGCCAGTACCACGTCGAAGCGCTGCAACTGGCGCGGCGTGAAAATGGTGTCGGCCGGCCACGGGCCACTGGCATCGACGCCGCGTGTGCGCGCGCGTTCGATGGCTGGTGCGATCACTTCGATCTCTTCGCGCCCGAGATGTCCGCCTTCACCCGCGTGAGGATTGAGCCCGCAGACGCCAATACGCGGCTGCGGCAGTCCAAAGCGCTCCACCAGGTCGTGTTGCAGGATGTCGAGGACTTCATCGAGCAGCGCCGGCGTGATGGCCGCGCCCACTGCCTGCAAGGGCAGATGAGTGGTGGCCAGCGCCACGCGCAGTTGGCCGGCGACCAGCAGCATCACCGGGCGCGCGATGCCGCAGGCGGCTGCCAGGTACTCGGTATGGCCGGTGAAGGCAATGCCCGCTTCGTTGATGACGCTCTTTTGTACGGGGGCAGTGACCATCGCGGCGAATTCCCCGGTGCGACAGCCCTGCAGCGCGCGATCGAGCAGCGCCAGCACGTAGCGCGCGTTGCGCGGGTCCAGTCTGCCGGCCGTCACCGGCGCCGCCAGCGGAACGTGTTCGATACTGAAACCGCTGTTCCGGAAGGGGTCGGGCAACCGCAGCTGCCGGGCACGTTCAGCCAGCAGTGATGCGTCTCCCACGCAGACGACTTCGCAGCCGGGCGTGGCTGCATGCAGCTGCGCCGCTGCCTGCAGGCAGATGTCGGGGCCGATACCGGCGGGTTCGCCGGTGGTCAGTACCAGTGGCGGTCGATGGCCGTCCACTGTAGAGGGTCAGGGATTCAGATTGATGTAGGCTTCGTCGCGCATTTCGCGCAGCCACAGCTGCTCTTCCTCAGCGCCCTTGCTGCTGTACAGCTGGCGGATGGCGTTGTTGCGCAGGTCGTCCTCGGTCATGTCCACGGTGCGGCGCCCCAGCAGCTGCACGATGTACCAGCCACTGTCGGTCTGGAAGGGTTCACTGATCTCGTTGTCCTTGAGCCCGGCCACGATGCTGGCCAGTTTCTGCGACCCGAGTTCCTCCGGCGTCGTCCAGTCCATCTCGCCGCCATTCACGGAAGTCTCGGTATCCTGGGACATGCTGGTGGCAAAGACGGAAAAGTCCTCACCCGCAAGGATGCGCTGCCGGATGCCCTCCAGTTTCAACTCGACGGTGGCATCGTCCTGCAGGGCGTTGGTCTTCATCAGGATGCGCCGCAGGTGCACCTGGTCGCGCGTGGCATTCTCGCCGTGGCGCACGCCATTGAGCCGCGCCACGTGGTAGCCCCACGGCGAGGGGATGGCCTTGGACACTTCACCAGCCTTCATGGCGGGGATGGCGTCCACTGCCCAGCTGGGCAGTTCCGCGCTCTTGAGCCAGCCCAGTGAGCCGCCCTTGAGTCCGACCTCGGCATCGGAGTACTGGGCCGCAAGGGCCGCGAAGTCCTCCGAGGCGGCGCGCCGGGAAATCTCCTGCGCCTTCTTCGCCACCTCATCGACCTGCGCCTGGGTGGCGTCACTGGGCAGTGCGATCAGGATGTCGGAGACGTCGTACTCCGCGTTCTCGTCCGGCAGACCCTTCATGCGCGCCGTGAACTGATCAAGCTCGCGGGGTGTCACGTGGATGCGCTGGCTGACTTCGCGCTGGGTCACCTGCTCGATGAGCAACTGCTTGCGCACGCTGTCACGGAACGCCGCATAGTCAGGCATCAACTGGGGGAGCCGGGCGTACTCCAGCTTCTGCTGGGCGGCCCATTCGCGGATCGCCTGGTTGATCTGCTCCTCGGAGGCCTTCAGCCCCATGCGATCGGCGCGGATGAGCTGCAACTGCTGCGTGACGAGGATGTCCAGCACGCGGCTGCGCAACACCTGCGGGTCCGGCAGTGCCGTGCCGCGCTGAGCCAGCTGCTGCGAGTAGTCGGCAATCGCATCCTGCAGTTCGCTCTCGGTGACGATGCCTTCATTGGCGACGGCCGCGATTCGGTCAAGCAGTACGCCGGGCTTTTCCAGGACTGCCTCTTCGGACGGAGCGTTGATGGGCTCCGGCGCTGCGGCAGCCGGGGCGACGATCGGCCCGGCGAGAAGTGCTGTGGCCAGTACGGCCATGGAGTAACGAACCATTACGAATTCCTTAAGAAGTGCCTGCGCCAGGCACGTGTCAGCGTCGCCGCCGCGAGGAGTATCCGCGAATGGCGTTTTCGAGGAAAGCGTCGACGGCCTGTCCGACACTGGAGAGGCCCTTGAGTTCCAGCTGCATGTAGATGCTGCGGTCGCGCTGCCCCGTACGGCGGCTCACGTAGTCGCGGGCCACGGCCCGGATATTCCAGCAGCAGCTGTCAAATTCGAAGCCGGCGAATTGCTCGATGGATTGCGAGTCGCGCAGCGAGTAGACGAGGCGGCCGAACAGGCGCCAGTGGTCGCTGACCGGCCACGCGGCCGAGGCTTCGGCCTGCTCCAGCCTGTCGTTCTGGAAGCGGTAGCCCAGGTTCAGCACGCTGCCGGATTCGGGCTGGTAGCGCAGGCGCATCTCCGCCCGCTCGGTCCGGTTCGCATAGGGGTTCCACTGCATGCCGGTGCTGACGCTCCAGTTGCGGTACCCCGACAGTTCGACCTGCGCGATGAGGTCGGAGGCATCGCCGGAATCCGGTTCCTCGTCGGGCAGGCGCACGCGCGGCGACTGGAAATTGAAAGTCTGGCCAATGGTGGTGGACAGCAGGCGCGTGCCGCTGCGATACATCTGGGTGGTCAAGCCGATGCTGACCTGGTTGGCATCGCTGATGCGATCGAGGCCTGTGTAGCGGTTGGTGCGAAACAGCTGGATCCAGTTCAGATCCGGTTCATCGGTGTCGAACAGCGGCAGGTCGGACTGGTCGCGATACGGCGCGTACAGATACATCAAGCGCGGTTCCAGCGTGAGGCGGCGCTGCCCGCGCTTGCCGCCCTCGCGCTCGAAGATCAATCCGGTATCCACGCTGAACAGCGGCAGGGTCCGCGTTGGCTTGTCGTCGATGCCGGGCGCCGTGTCCTGCAGCGTGTAGCCCGCCGCGTCCAGCATGGCTGTTGGCCGGAAGAAGTAGCCAGGCCCGCTGAAATCGAGGCCAAGCTGCGGTTCGGCGTCCACGCGCCAGCCCTGCACTTCACCGGGATGCCGGAAGCGCGTGGCTTCAGCGTCCAGGCCGTAGACCAGCGGCAGCCCGCCATCGGCATGCCAGTTGCCGTGCACGAAGAAGTGGGGCGCCTCGGTGGCCGGGCGATCGGCCTGCAGCAGATCCTGGTCCAGCGTCTGGAAATTCCTGACCAGCACCCCGGCATGCAGGTCGGAGTCGCGCCAGTCCAGCTGGGCCAGGCGCGGCAGGAAGGCCGTGCTGGCGCCGTCGGAGGCGCCCTGCGCGAAATCCTCGAAGTAGCGCGCGTCGCTGACGTTTTCCCCGGCCAGCGTGACGCGCCACCGACCCGGCAGGTCCGTGGTGTCGCTGATGCGCCAGCGACTGCGGGTGGTGCCGGTGTTGTTGTCGCCGGGCAGGACATTGCCGAGCAACTCGCCGCGGCTGCTCCCCGTCAGAAAACGATAGTTGCCCTCCAGGTCGATGCCGCGCGCGGTGTACCAGGTCGGCGTGAAGGTGAAGTCCTGCTGCGGGGCGATGTTCCAGTACCACGGTACCGCCAGCAGTACACCACCGCGCGTGGTGGTGCCGATGCTCGGCAGCAGAAAGCCGCTCTTGCGCGCATTGCCCACCGGAAAGGTAATCACCGGCAGGCGCAGCAGCGGCACGCCGAAGAACTCCACGCGTGCGTCACGTGCAGTGCCCGTGCTCTTCTCGGTGTTGATCGACAGGCTGTCGGCTCGCAGCAGCCAGTCTTCGCGCCCCGCCGGGCAGGTCGTGTACTGCACGCCACTGAGCTTGACGATTCCGTCTTCGCTGATCGAGAACCTGGCAGCCTCGCCGCGACCGGGGCGGGTGGGCAATTCGAACTGCACGCCCTCGAAGGAAGCCTCGCCCGGATCGATGCTGCCGGCGTTGCCGCGTATCACCAGTTCCGGGTCGCGCAGTTCGACTGTTCCTTCCACCTCGATGTGTGCGGGGTCCTTGCTGGCCTTGAATGTGTCCGCGCGGAGCGAGGTTTCACCCTGGCTTACTTCGACGCCACCGCTCAATTCCAGGTTGTTCTCCGTGCCTGCAATGCTCCTGGCAACGAACTCATACACCGAACCGGGATCCAGCCGCGAGGAGAGTTTCTGGTGTTCGAGGGCCACGGCGTCGTCCACGCACAGGGGCAATTTCTGCTCTGGGCCGGCGATCTCCGCGGCGGGAAGGCGCAACAGCACCAGGCCCAGCACTAGTGTGGCGGCGAGCTGTGAAAGGGAGCGGGGCGGACGCATCAAGCGCTCGATTATAATTATTCCCGTGCCCGATACCGCCGAATCCCGCGACCCCCGATTGCTGCTGCTGACCAGGTGGATCGGACAATTCCCGGACTTCGATGCGCGCAGCATCGAGGTGGCTTCCGCGGACGCGAGCTTCCGGCGCTATTTCCGGTTGCGACGCCATGATGGTGTCAGCTGGATCGCCATGGATGCGCCGCCGGATCGCGAGGATCTGGCCACGTACCTGCGCGTAGCAAACCTGCTGGAGGGCTCGGGTGTTCACGTGCCGCATGTGCTGGCCGCGGATACCGGGCAGGGCTTTGCGCTCATCGAGGATCTGGGTGCGACGCCGCTGCTTGCGGTACTGCGCGGCAGTGCGCAGGGCGCCGGACATTACGCGGATGCCCTGGACATGCTCGCGCGGCTGCAGTTGCACGGCGACGCGGCCTCGCGATCGTTGCCACCCTACGACCACGCCATGCTGGTGCACGAGATGCAGCTGCTGCCGAACTGGTACTGCCGGCACCTCGACCTGGAGCTGACCGCCGCCGAGACCCAGCTGCTCACCGCCACATTCGAGTGGCTTGCCGCGCGCGCAGGCGAGCAGCCGCTGGTGTTCGTGCATCGCGACTACCACTCGCGCAACCTGATGGTGACCAGCGAGCGTTCGCCCGGCGTCATCGACTTCCAGGATGCGTTGCGCGGTCCGGTGGGCTACGACCTGGCATCGATCCTGAAGGATTGCTACATCGACTGGCCGCGTGCGCAGGTGGTGCAGTGGGTGAATGAATATCGTGCGCGGCTGCTTGCCGGTGGCGCAGCGGGGCGCAAGCTGGCAGGCGAATCACCCGGGCAATTCCTGGCGTGGTTCGACCTCATCGGCCTGCAGCGCCATATAAAGGTGTTGGGCATCTTCGCGCGGCTGTTCTGGCGCGATGGCAAGACCGGCTATCTCGCCGACCTGCCGCGCACGCTGCGGTACGCGCAGGAAGCGGCACGGCTGTTTCCGGAACTCGCCGCGTTCGCCGACTTCGTCGATGCGCGGCTCGCGCCGGGACTGCCTGCCGCCAATGCCCGCGCGCTGCAACAGGCCGCGCGCCAGCAGGTTTCATGAAAGCCATGCTGCTGGCCGCTGGCCGGGGCGAGCGCATGCGGCCGCTCACTGATCATTGCCCCAAGCCATTGCTCGAGGTTGCCGGCAAGCCGCTGATCGTCTGGCACCTCCAGCGACTTGCCGCCGCGGGCTTTCGCGAGATCGTCATCAACCTTTCGTGGCTGGGCGAGCAGATCGCCGCGACGCTGGGTGATGGAGCGCGCCATGGCGTTGCCATTGAATACAGTCGCGAGCCCTGGCCCGCGCTGGAAACCGGTGGCGGCATCTTCAATGCACTGCCGCTGCTGGGGCCGGCTCCGTTTCTGCTCGTCAACAGCGATGTGTTCTGCGATGTGGATTTCGGCGCACTGCGTCTGGCGCCGCAGGATCTGGGCCAGCTGGTGCTGGTGCCGAACCCGCCGCACCATCCGCAAGGTGACTTTCACCTGTTGGCGGGTCGCGTGGTGGAACAGGGCGGTGAGCGGCTGACCTATGCAGGCATTGCCGTCTTCAGGCCCGAATTCTTCGCCGGTGCTGCGGCGGGGCGCTTTCCACTGCTGCCCTGGCTGGTTCGCGCGCGCGACGCCGGCAGGCTGGGTGGGCAGCACCATGCAGGGAGTTGGCTCGATGTCGGTACGCCGGAACGCCTGGCGCGCCTCGACGCTGAACTCGCGGGCGTGCGAGGATGAGCCCGCCATGAGTGAAATCAAGGGCATCCAGGTAGTGGTCGAACCCGCCGCACCCTTCGCCACCGGCGCGCGCAGCGGCCAGAAATACACCACCGCACAGGGCTTCACGGCTATTCGCGATGGCCAGAAGCCGCGTGCCGATGCGGCCGCGAAACCTGCCGGCGGCAAACCGGCCTGGCTGAAGGCTTTGCCTGCAACGGGCGAGCGCTATGCACGTACGCGCCGCAACGTGCATGCACACCAGCTCGCGACGGTTTGCGAGGAAGCCAAGTGCCCCAACATCGGCGAATGCTGGAATGCCGGCACCGCCACCATCATGCTGATGGGCGCGGTGTGCACACGCGCCTGTCGCTTCTGTTCAGTGGATACCGGCAATCCGCACGGCTGGCTCGATGCCGATGAGCCGGCCCATGTGGCCGAGAGCGTGGCATTGATGGAGCTCTCCTACATCGTGCTCACCAGCGTGAATCGCGACGACCTGCCCGACGGCGGGGCGGCGCATTTCGCTGCCTGTGTGCGCGCGATCCGCGCGCGCGCGCCGCAGACTGCGGTGGAAGCGCTCACTCCGGATTTCCAGGGCGTGCTGCGTGATGTGCAGACCGTGGTCGATTCGGGCCTCGCCGTGTTCGCGCAGAACCTGGAGACCGTCCGGCGCCTCACGCATCCGGTGCGCGATCCGCGCGCCAGCTACGAGCAGACGCTGCAAGTGCTTGCCGCTGCCAAGCGTCATCGTCCCGACGTGCTCACCAAGAGCAGCCTGATGCTGGGGCTGGGTGAAACCGATGAGGAGATCATCGAGTCGCTGGGTGACCTGCGCGCGGCGAACGTGGACATCGTCACGCTGGGGCAGTACCTCAGGCCCACGCCGAATCATCTGCCGGTGGAGCGTTTCGTCACGCCGGAGCAGTTCGCCCGCTATCGCCAGCAGGGCCTGGCACTGGGCTTTCGCGAAGTCGTCTCGGGCCCGCTGGTACGTTCCAGCTACCGCGCCGAAGCCGCTCTGGCCGGCAACAATGTGGGATTGACCGCGCCGTGATCGTGCGCTGGCTCGGCCGGGTTGAATACGCTCCGACGTGGCAGGCCATGCAGCGCTTCACGGATGAACGCACGGCCGCAACGCCGGATGAACTGTGGTTGCTGGAGCATCCGCCGGTATTCACGCTGGGCATGGCCGCTGATCCGGGCCACGTGCTGGCAGCCGGCGATATTCCGGTTGTGCAGACCGACCGCGGCGGGCAGGTGACCTACCACGGGCCGGGTCAGCTGGTTGCCTATCCACTCCTCGATATCAGGCGGCTTGGCCTGCCGGTGCGCACGCTGGTCATGCAGCTGGAGCAGGCAGTCATTGATCTGGTGGCCGAACATGGCATCCAGGCGCTGGGCCGGCGCGACGCGCCCGGTGTCTATGTGAATGGCGCCAAGCTCGCGAGCGTTGGCCTGCGCGTGCGCCGGGGCGCGAGCTATCACGGGCTGGCGCTGAACGTGGACATGGACCTGACCCCGTTTGCGCGCATCAATCCCTGCGGCATGGCTGGCCTTGCCGTGACCAGCCTGGCGCAACTGGGAATCAGCCTCGACGTGGAAACCGCAGGAAAGGAATTCGCGCGCCGCTTCGCCGCACGGCTGCAGGGTGCGAGCCAGGCGGCCTGACGGCCGTGCTACAGCACGAACAGAACGCCCGGCAGCGCCTGCAGGTCGGCATTCAGCGCCACCAGCTGCTCGGGCTTCCCGACCCGCATGACATAGGTCAGGGCCATGAAATTGCCCTGGCCAGACGGCCGTTCGCTCGGGGTTCCCGCGGGCAGGGCGCCGAAATGGCGCTCGAAAATCACGTCGATTTCGGCGCGCAGCTTCAGTTCGGAGCGGGCCACCACCTTGATGGGGTAGTCGGTGGGAAAGCTGATCTTTTCCGGTTCCATTTTGTCTAGAATACGCGGCCCTTGATGGCCATCATCCCGCGGAGAGGTGGCAGAGTGGTCGAATGTACCTGACTCGAAATCAGGCGTAGGTGCAAGCCTACCGTGGGTTCGAATCCCACCCTCTCCGCCACCTTGGCTGGATAACCCGGGATTGAAACAAGGCAAGCCTGCAATCGGCATCCTGCTGCACGACTGGTCGCTGGGAGGCACCGAACGCGTGGCAATCCGGCTGGCCAATGCCTGGAGCCGGCTGGGCTGCCGGGTCGTCGTCTACGTGGGGGATGCGACCGGAATGCAGCGCGAGCTGCTGGAACCGGCCGTCGCCGTCCAGGTGGCTGATCCATCCATCCGTCGCAGCCTGGTGTCGCGGCAGCGGCTCGGACGCTGGTTCGGTCGGTGCTGTAACCGCGATGGCATCGAGGTGGCATTCCTGCCAGGCAACTTCTATTTCGTGAGCCTGCCGTTCCTCGTGGCGGCGAGCCGCGGTTCGGTGCGCGTCTACACCAAGCTCAGCAACAGCCTGTGGCGTTCCGACCGTTCGAGGCTGCGCAACCGGTTCTTTGCCTGGCTGACGCGACGCCGGCTGGTCCGGGCAAGGTTTCTCGTGACCACCTCGCCCGCGCTGACCGATGAAGCGCGGCGATTGCTCGGGCCGCCGGTGCGGATCGTCGAGATACCAAATCCGGTGCTGGAGTCGCTGCCCGCGCTGGATGAGTCGCTGCGTCGGCCCCTGCATGTGTGCGCCATCGGCAGGCTGGTGGCGCAGAAGAATTTTCCCCTGTTGCTCAGGAGCATGGCCTGCCTTGTGGAGCTGCCGATCACTCTGGACATCGTCGGCGATGGCGGGCAGCGCGAGCGGTTGCAGGCGCTGGCCGTCTCACTGGGAGTGGCCGAACGCGTGCGTTTCGTCGGTACAGTGCAGAATGTGCAGCCCTGCCTGGCAGCGGCCGAAGTGCTGCTGCTTACCTCCGACTTCGAGGGTTATCCAAGTGTCGTGGTTGAGGCGCTGGCTGCCGGAACCTACGTGATCGCGCGCGATTGCTCGCCCGCGATGCGCGAGATGCTGCCGGAGAAGCTGGTGGGCACCGTGGTGGTCGGTGACGATCCGCAGGCCTTTGCCGACGCAATGCGCAGCTACTTTGGTCACCGCAGCCGCGATGTCGCGCGCATGCGTGAGCTGGCTTCCAGGCATCTGGTGCACGGCGTCGCGCAACAATACCTCACCCTTTTTGCATCGCCCGGGCCCTGATGCCCTTGCGCACCGACATCTGGCGCAGTGCCATCGTGGCCGCGCCCATGCGCGAGCTGCTGGCCGGGCGACTCGCCGGGCTTCAGCCGGTATGGCTGCCCGCAACCGCGCCGTTCACGTTTGATGCCGATCCATTCGGTGTATGGCGTGATGGGCAACTGTTCGTGTTCGTCGAGAACTACGACTACCGCGTGCGCATCGGCGGCATCGATGTGCTTTGTTTCGACCAGGACCTGCGGCTGCTGTGGCGCAAGCCATGCCTGCGCGAGCCCTGGCATCTTTCCTATCCATTCCTGATCGAAGACGGCGCGGCCACGTGGATGCTGCCCGAGGCGCACCGTTCCGGCGGGCTGCGTCTGTACCGCGCCACTGGCTTCCCGCTGCAGTGGCAGGCGGCGGCCACGATCGAGCTGGACTGCGTGCCCGTGGACGCGACGCCGGTGCGCTTCGAAGGGCGCTGGTGGCTGTTCTATTCGCCGGCCACCAGCAGGCGCGACAAGATCAGCCGGCTGCACGTGGCCTGGGCTGATGAGCTGACCGGCCCCTGGCATGCGCATCCGGGCAATCCGGTGCGGACCGACATTTCCAGCTCGCGCCCGGGCGGCACACCGTTGGTCGTCGACGGGCAGCTGGTGGTGCCGATGCAGGATTGCCGTCGGACCTATGGCGGCGCGATCCGGCCGCTGACCGTGCACCGGCTCACCACGAAGGCATTCGAGGCCGATGCCGGAGCGGTCATCGCAGCTCCCGCGGGCTTGGCTCCGTATCTGGACGGCCTGCACACGATGTCGAGCTGTGGTTCCCACACGCTGGTGGACGCCAAGTACATCGATCGCAGCCTCAGGGGCGTGGCCATCGATCTGGGCCGGCTTCTCGGGCGTTTCAGTGCGCGATCCGCTTCATGATGGCTTTGCCGGCCGCGACAAAGTTCTCCCTGCTGTAACGCTCGAGCACGCGCGCGCGCGCCGCACTGCCCATCAGCACCAGTCGTTCGGGCTTGCCCAGCAGTTGCCTGAGGGCCGCGGCCAGCTGAGCAGTATCGGCAGCCGGCACGATCTCGCCGGTGGCGCCGCTGATGACTGAATTCGGCATTTCGCCGGCGGCCGATGCGATCACCGGCAGGCCGGCCTGCATGGCCTCGTGCATGGCAATGCAGAACCCTTCGGAGCGCGAGGGCTGCACATACAGGTGCAGGCCAGCGAGGAAAGTCCGCGGATCTGGTACAAACCCGGGCAAGCGGATCACATCGTCCAGGCCATGCGCGGCAATCTGTCGTGTCAGTGCCGCGCGCTCGGCGCCTTCACCTGCGATGGTGAGCTCGATGGGCGCCGCCGGTGTAAAGCCTTCACGACGCAGTTGCGCCATGGCTGCCACCAGCACGTCGTAGCCCTTGACCGGGTGCAGCCGGCCGAGGCTGCCAATGCGCAGCGGTTCACCCTCATGCCAGGGTGTAGCCACGGGCGCGGCCGGGTCGGCTGCAAAGATGGGCCAGGTGACCAGGCGATCTTCCGAAACGTGCAGGCGTTGTCGCGTCAGCTTTGCAACACAATCCGAATCGGCCACCCACAGGCGCGCCCGCGATTCGAGCGCGCGCAGCGCGATGCGGTTGCCGGTCTTCAGGAACGCCGCATGCTGCCAGCAGATGGTCGGCAAGCCGCGCCTTCCCGCCAGCAGCAATCCGAGAATGGTGGCGCGGGTCAGCGAGGTCCATAGATGTGTGGCGCCCCAGGCATGGGTTTCCCGGGCAAGCCAGCCCAGGGCCGCATTGTGGTCGTGCCGGCCACCCGGCCGTACCAGCGGCGCAAGTCCCGCGGCTTCCATCGCCGGCAGCGCGCGTCCGTCGCGACGGTCCAGAGCGAATACACGCACCTCGGCACCCTGATCGCGCATCACCCGCGTGATGGCGGGTACGGGTGCGGCGGCACCGCCGCCTTCGACGGAGTTGATCACATAGGCGATGCGCATCAGGCGGCGAGGCTTTGCCGGCGCGGCGCCGACAGGCCCTCGCGCTCCAGGATCTGCAGCAGCGCATCGACAGCGCGCGCGCTGGCGGGCTGCCCGTTCACGTCGAAACTGCGCGCGAGCATGTCGCGCTGCACCGGCAGGAAGCTCGTGGCATGCGTGGCGATGGCCTGCCTGAGTCCCTCCGCCAGCTGGTCTGGATGCGAGATCACGGGACCCGCGTTCCAGTGCTCGTAGTTCGGATTGCCGCGCCACGCAGCACGGTGCGAGTCGATGAACAGGCACGGGCGCGGCCGGTTCAGGAATTCATAGATCTGGCTGCTGGCGTCTCCGAGGTAGAGGTCGGCGCCCAGTGTGTAGCTCATGTCGGTGCAGGCGGGGCTGCCCAGGTCGATGTGGATGTTGGGCGAGCGCAGGTAATGCTTGTCCAGCGCACCGGGCCGGTCGATGCGCAGCTTGTCCACGGTCACCACGAAGTTGCGTTCGAACAGCATCACGTGCGGGGCGAAGACCAGCTGGTAGTCATCGCTGTCGGCGAAGAAGTCCAGCACGGCGCGGCCATGCCGGTACCACGAAGACAGATGCGGCGAGCAGTGCGGGTTGTACAGCACGATGGGTCGTCGCGGCTGGCAGTGCGGCACTTCCACCGAGGGTCGTGCAATGTCGAACTTGGGATAGCCCACCACGGTGATGCGATCGGCGGGTACGCGCGCTTCGTTAATCAGTCGCTCGCGGATCTTGGCGCCCGAGCACAGCACGTAGTCGAAGTCGGCGCTGTGATGGTCGAAGCCGATGGCCCGGTCGCCCGCGCCATGGCGGGTATGAACCAGCAGCGGCCGCTTCAGGCCGAACATCTTGCGCAGGACCAGGGAGGTCTTTTCGGCCACCACCAGCAGGTCGAGGCTGCGGAAGAAATCCAGGTTGTCGCGGTACACCAGCAGCTTGGCCGCCGGCAGCATGCCGTTCACGACGCGGGTCAGCTGCGCGGAGGCGGGCTTCAGCCCGAGTTCGACGTGCTCGATGCGTGTGCCGAGCGCCTCACCGGCCAGCCGGCGTACCTCGCGGGCAATGCGCCGGGTGGTGGTGGCCACGATGATCTCGCCGTCAAAGCCGCTGCGCGCCAGCTCCAGCGCAATGGGCAGGCTGTGGGCCACCTGGTGGACTTGATCGTGATTGAAAAGGAATCCGATGCGCATGCTTCGACTGGGACGCCACTGCTGACCCTGGACCACAGTTCAGGATGCACAGCCTGCGTCGAAGCCTTCATGACGCCACGGTGAAGCCGGCGTGAAACCCGAGGCTGTCGCAGGGAGGGTCACGGCGGGCTTTGGGCTTTCAATTCAATGAGTTGCGCTCACCATCTCTCTTGTTAGGGGGCAGGCCGACCAAGTATCCTTGCGCCCCATGATCAGCCCTGACCGTGCGCCGGCTTCTCCTTCCGGTTCCGAAAGCTCCTCCACCTGGCTGCGCCAGGCCAGCGACATCGTGGTGGAGTATCAGCAGCGCTCGGCACTGACCTACTGGACCGATTTCCTGCTCAGCTGCGCCGGCGCCTGGACGCTGGCCGTGCTGTTCTTTCGCGCGCCCGGGTGGGGTCCGCTCGCGCTGCTCGAGATGCTCGGGTCGGCGGTGTTGTTCTTTCGTACCGGCACCTTCATCCACGAGATCATCCACTTCCGCCAGGGCGAACTGAAATGGTTCCGGCGCGCATGGAACCTCGGCATGGGCATTCCGATGCTCACGCCATGGATCATCTACCGCAATCACATCGACCATCACAGCGTGCGCTACTTCGGCACGCCGGATGACGGTGAATACCTGCCACTGGCCGCCGCGCCGCGCATCGAGGTGGTCAAGTACGTGCTGCAGACGCCGGTGCTGCCGCTCCTTCTGATCCTGCGGTTCGGCGTGGTTGGTCCGCTGTCCTGGTTCCACAAGGGTTTGCGCGAGTGGGTGCTGACCGCCGCGTCGCACGGTGTGAGCAACCCGTACTACCGCAAGCGCGTCGCGAAGGCCGACGAGAAACACTGGCTGGCGGTGGAGATCGCCTGTTTCCTGTGGCTCGCGTTCATCGCAACGTTGATGGTGATGGGCGTGATGGGCTGGATGGTGCTCGTCAAGGTGGTCGCGCTGTTCGCGCTGACACTGGCCCTGAACTGGGTGCGCAACCTGGCGGCGCACGGGTACGGCAATCGTGGCGACCGGATGACACTGCCCGAACAGTTCTCCGATTCGATCAATATCGTCGGCCAGACGTGGCTCACCATGCTGATGTTCCCGGTGGGGCTGCGTTACCACGCACTGCATCACCTGTTTCCGTTCCTGCCGTACCACAACCTTGGCAGGGCCCACAGGCGCCTGCTGGCCGAGTTGCCGCCCGGCTCTCCGTATCACGCGGTGAACCACGACAGTTATTTCTCGGTGGTGGCGGCACTGTGGCGCCATGCACGCGCCACCAAACCTGGCGATTCGGCCATTCCCGTCTGGCGCACACGGACCGCGCGCAGTTGAGCGATCTGCGCGCGCCGCAGCGTCGAGGGTCGTTCCGCATGCTGGGCGTGTTTGCACGCAGCTATCCGGGCCGCACCGCGAACGCGCTGGTGGCGGTCACGATCTCCAGCCTGATGGCGGGCCTCGGCATGTCCCTGCTGCTCGGGATGCTGACCTTCACCTCGAACAGTGCCGACGCCAAGCCTTCCCAGCTGCAGCGCCTGGCCATGCACGTCGTTGAACTGATCGGCGTGACGCCCACCGCACTGCACATGCTGCTGGTCGCTTCGGTGCTGATCGCGTTGAGCGGTGCGATGTCGCTGGTGGCGAATCGCCACGTGGGCTATACCGTGGCGCGCATCGCCACCGACCTCAGGCTGCAGCTGATTCGCGCGACCATGGGTGCGCGCTGGCGCCACTACCTGGAACAATCGGTGGGCGGCCTGTCCAATGCCATCGCCACCGAGGCGCAGCGCGCCTCCGAGGCTTTCCAGCTCGGCGCAGAAATGGCGGCGACGGCGATCACCTCCATCGTCTATCTGATCGCTGCGTTCGCGATCTCGGTCGGGGCCGGTGTGGTCTCCACGCTGGCCTGCGTGGTGCTGCTGCTGGCCTTCCGCGTGCTGATCAAGTCATCGCGCCGCGCCGGGCAGCGGCAGACGACCCAGCAGAAATCCCTGCTCACGTTGATTGGCGCGCAGTTTGCCGCCGCCAAACCGCTGAAGGCCATGGCGCGCGAGGACCACGTCGATGCACTGCTCACCGACGAGAGCCGGCGGCTCGAGCTCGCACTGCGCGATCAGGTGATCAGCAAGGAGGCGCTGGTCGCGTTGCAGGAACCGGTCCTGGCCATCATGGCGGCCATCGGCTTCTTCCTCGGCGGCACCGTGCTCCACATGGACATGCCGGCTCAGGTCATGATGCTGGTCCTGCTGATACGCGTAGTGGGTTACCTTTCCAAGGGCCAGAAGGCCTATCAGCAGGTGGTGGTGCGCGAAAGCGCGTACTGGGCGCTGGTACAGGCCATCGAGGCCGCGCACGAACAGCGCGAACCGCCCGGCGGCGAGCGGCGCGTCCAGCTGCAGCGCCAGGTCGAATTCCAGGCGGTGAGTTTTGTCCATGACGGCAAACAGCCGATCCTGCGCGAAGTGTCGATCGTCATTCCCTCGCCCGGTCTGACGCTCATTGTCGGTCCATCGGGTTCGGGCAAGACCACGCTGCTGGATCTGATCGTGGGGCTGCGCGAACCGCAGGCCGGGCGCATCCTCATCGACGGCGTGCCGCTGCCGGAACTGGACCTGCGCGACTGGCGCCGCCAGATCGGTTATGTACCGCAGGAATCGGTGATGGTGGATGAATCGGTGGCGCACAACCTCACACTGGGCGAAGACATTCCGGAGGAAAGGGTCCGTGAAGCGCTGCGCGCGGCCGATGCACTGGAATTCGTCGACGCCATGCCGGAAGGTCTGGGCACGCGGGTTGGCCAGGGCGGGTCGCGCCTGTCGGGCGGGCAGCGGCAGCGGCTGGCCATTGCGCGCGCGCTGATCCACCAGCCGCGCCTGCTGATCCTCGACGAGGCCACCAGCAACCTGGACCCTGAAGCGCAGGAGGCCATCGTCGAGACGGTTTCCCACCTGAAGTCGCAGCTGGCCGTGCTGGTGGTGGCGCACCAGGAAAAGATGGTGCGGGTGGCTGACCAGGTATTGCGCCTGGCGGACGGCAGGCTGGAGGCGATCACGCAGGTGGAAGGTCGGGCCGCCCTTGGAGGCTGACCAGCGCATGACCCTTGGTCGCCTGCGCCGGCGTCTCCTGTTCATTGTCATGCGCCGGGTACTGCGCGTGTTCGGCTTTGACGGCGCGCGGCCCATCGGCGCGTTTCTGGGTGCCGTCCAGTACCGTTTTGATTCCAGCAGGCGCCGCAGCTGTCTGGCGGGTGTGGCCGCAGTGCTCGGGCGTGGCAGCCAGGATCCGCAAGTGATCCGCACCGTGCGCAGCGCCTATCGCGTGAACACCATGGCGGTGCTCGAAGTGCTCAGCATGGTGGATCGCCAGCTCGATACGCGACGCCTCAGGGAAAACTGCATCGTCGAAGGTCTGGAGCACCTGGAAGCGGCGCGCACCGGCCGCGGCGCGATACTGCTGGCCACGCACTCGGGCAACAGCCTGTTGCTGGCGGCACAGCTGGCGGACGCCGGCCTGCCGGTGACCATCGTGTACCGGCGTGCGCGCATGATGTCGCTGCAGTTCTTCATGGACGGTCTGCCGCGCTACGGTTTCGAGGGCATTCTGGCCAACGAGGGCTTCAAGGCCTATGCGCGCATGATCGATTCGCTGCGCCACAACCGCATCCTGTTCGCGATGATGGACCAGGGCGTGAAGGCGGCCGAGACCGGCGTGCCGCTGCGATTCCTCGGCAAGGACATGCCGATGCCCGGTGGCGTGGTGCAGCTGGCGCGGCAGACGCGTGCGCCCATCCTGCCGGTGACCACGCTGGCTGCCGATCCGCGCTGGCACTTCACCATCGAGCCGCGCCTGCAGCTGATTCCGGGCGGCAGCATCGAAGACGATACCGCCGCGGTACTCAAACACGTGGAAGGACAGATCCTCGCGCACCCCGAGCTGTGGAGCTGGCAGCAGCGGCGCTGGTGTGACTTCCCGGTGGCACCGGGTGCGACATGAGCGACGACGCGCGACCACTGGTGGCGCTGACAGGCGCCACGGGTTTCATCGGGCAACGGCTGGTGCCGCTGCTGGCCGCCGATGGGTGGCGCGTGCGGCTGCTGCTCCGGCGTGACCCGGCACGGCCCGAGTGGCGCAACGTGCAGCCCCAGGTTGTCGCGGGGGATCTCGCGGATCCGGTGGCGCTGCGCCACCTGGTGACTGGTGCCGATGCGGTGGTGCACGTCGCCGGTCTCATCAAGGCCACGCGGCGCCGGCACTTCTACGCCATCAATCATCAGGGCAGCATCGCGCTGGCAGACGCAGTGCTCGCCGCGGCGCCCGCCGCGCAGTTTCTGCATGTCTCCACCATTGCCGCGCGCGAGCCATCGTTGTCGGACTACGCGGGCAGCAAGCGCGCCGGCGAGGACGCGGTGCGCGAGCGCCTGGGCCAGAGGGTCACCGTGCTGCGGCCGCCGGCGGTCTATGGTCCCGGCGATCGCGAGTCGCTGGTGTTCTTTCAGATGGCGAGCAAGCGTTTCGTGCCGCTGGCCGGGGCTGCCGACGCGCGTGCCGCGATGATTCACGTGGATGACCTCACCGCGTTGCTGCTGGCGCTGCTGCGTGAAGCGCCACAGGGAGCCGTGTTGACGGCGGCGGATGCGCGCCCCGACGGTTACAGCTGGCGCGAGGTATTCCACGCGGCTGCGCTGGCCGTGGGCAACCCCGCAGCGCGGCTGTTCCATGCACCGGCGGCCATGTTGCATGCCATTGCGCTGGCGGGTGACCTCGGCCGCGCGCTGGGCACGGCCAACATGCTCAGTCACCAGAAGCTCGGCGAGCTGCGGCATCGTGACTGGTCGGTCAGCGCCGCGGAATGGGCGCGACCGCCAGGCTGGGAGCCGCGCTATCAGCTGGCCGAAGGGTTTGGCCAGGCCGTGGCCTGGTATCGGCGCGCCGGCTGGCTGTAACTACTTGAGGGCGCCGAGCCGGCGCAGCTTGAAGTAGAGGCCCGGCGCGGCCAGCAGCGGGAAGCGTCGCTGCCATGGTTTCACTTCCACATGCACGCCGCTGTGGCGTTCCACCTTCCACGCCACGTAATCCATCGCGCCTTCGAACGTGAAGGCGGCTTTCAGCAATCGCACGATGTTCAGTGGGCGCCCGAAACGCGCGCGCCATGCCCAGCCGCGCCGGGCGCGCGCACGTGCGGCAGGTTCGATCTGCGGTGTCAGCTGGCCGTTGTCGTGCGAGTAGTGCAGGCCGGTGCGGTCCCAGCTTGTGGTGAGCAGCGCTGCGTAGCGCTCGGGCGCCTTGCCGACGATGTCCAGCGCGCGCGCCTGTTTTTCCACGCGCAGCTCGGCCGCATAGGTGCGCGCAAACAATGCGCGCCAGAATTCCTGCGCGGTGCCGCTCCGCGGGCCCAGTCTTGCCGCCCACCGGGCCGCCGCATCGACAGCGTGGCCGATGAGCTCGACCACCGCGTGCTGGTCCGCGGCAGAGCGTGACCACACCAGCACTGCCGGCTGGCAGAAGCGCGCCCAGATGGTGGTATCACAGGAATCGGCGGCAACGCGCCGTGCGAATTGCGCGGTGCTCATCACCGCGAACTTGGCACGCAGCGGCTGATTCCCGAATGTGGTTTCGATGTAGCCGACGTTGGGTGGCAGCAGCGCGTTGGCCCAGCGCGCCGGCAGGCTGCCCGGCCAGGCGCGCACATCATCGAGCAGCACATAGAAGTCGAGGATGCCGTCGAGTTCGCCGCCACGCAGTGCCGAGCCGTAGTACAACACGGCGCAGCTGGCGGCTCCGGCGCGACCGGCAAGTTCCCGCGCCAGCGCCTGCACTGCCGGCGGCGCTTCCCGCGCCAGCTCGGCGGCCAGCAGATCGCGCTGCGGGTTGTCGGTCACCTGAGCCAGGACTCCAACGGGCCGTGGCGGCGCGCAAGTCCGGCCTGCGCGAAGCGCACTGCGTGGATGATGATGCAGAAGACGACCCACACCGCGACCACATTGATGCCCACGTCGGGTCTTCCGGCCAGGGCTGCCACGGTCAGGATTGCGAGGTTCGGGTTGCGCCGCGCCGTGATCAGGCGGAACCAGCTGTCGAAGCGTTGCCACATGTGCGGACTGATCCTGAACACCACATCGAACAGGCCCTCTTCGGCGCGCTGCACGATGTAGCCGATGATGATCACCTTGAGTGCGATCGACTCGGGGGGCAGCGTCAGTCCGGCGGTCGACAGCCCCACGACCCAGGCCCACCACCAGAACGGTGGATGCAGCAGGTCGATGGAGTGGTCGAACTTGTCGCCGAACTTCGAAGAGTTCAGCGTGACGCGCGCCAGCTTGCCGTCGACGGTATCCAGAAAAGTCATGATCCAGGCCGTGACGAGACCCCACCCGTAGTGCCCATGCCAGAAGGCCCACATGGCGACCAGCACCAGCACCAGGCTGGCACTGGTGACCATGTTGGGCGTGATGCCCAGTCGCGCGCAGATCGCGGTGACCGCACGCGCGGGCCGGGGCCAGAAATACAGCGTGATGAAGTCGGTAACGCCCTTGTACGAGCCGGCGAACACGCGCGCATGAATCGCCGTCAGGCGGTCCGGGGTCAGGGGCATCAGGAATGGCGGCTCGCGCTTGCGCAGCTTGTTGTTGAAGCTGCCCGCCACCTGGTCTGGCGCCAGTCGCGGCAGCCCGGCGGGAGCCTGTCCCGCAGCAAGCAGCGGGCGCGCCGCGTCCACCTGCGCAGGTGTTACCACCAGTGCCACGCACTGGCCGTCTTCCGACCACATGCTGCATGGGGTTTCCTGGCGGGCCAGGCCCTTCACCAGCGGTTCGTCATACACCCAGTCGGCGCGCAGCATCACGACCATTCCGGCGTCGGCCATCGATGCGGTGATGCGCGCCCGGCGCAGCTGGCGGCGCAGGCGCTCTTCGGACGACAGGCTCCAGATCTTCAGTGGTGATTGACCGACGATCTCTCCGGCAAGGGCGGGCTGGAGAACGGCACTCTGTGGCATCATCGGGACCCATGCATGAAGGTTCAGAGAAGGCATTATCTGCGAACCCCCTCGTGTTTGCGCATGTGTCGGACCTGCATTTGCCCCATGAGCCGCACCTGAGCTGGGCGCAGCGCTTTTCCAAACGTCAGCTTTCGGTTGCTTCCTGGCATCGACGTCGGCGTGCCGTGCAGCGCCCGGAGATTCTCGAGGCGCTGCGTGAAGAGCTGCGTGCGTGTCATCCGGATCACGTGGTGGTGACGGGCGATATCACCAATTTTTCGCTGCCAGCGGAGTTTGCGCAGGCGCAGCGCTGGTTCGCGGACCTCGCGCCGGCCGGAATGCTGAGCGCGGTGCCCGGCAATCACGATGCGCTGGTGCCGGTGCCGCATGCCGAAGGACTGGGGCGGCTGGCTGCATACATGACAGACGAAGATGGCTGGCCGTATGTCAGGCGCTGCGGCGAAGTCGCATTCATCGGGCTCAAGTCGGCGCTGCCTACCGCGCCGCTGCTGGCATCCGGCCGCATCGGCGAGATGCAGCTGGCGCGTCTCGAGAAGAGACTGAAGGAGGAGGGTGCAGCCGGACGCACGCGCGTGGTGCTGTTGCACCACCCGCCGGTGGATGGCGCGGTGTCGCGTCGCAAGGCACTGGTCGATCGGGCCGCATTGCGCGCGGTTCTGCTGCGCGCAGGTGCGGAACTGGTGCTGCATGGGCATGCGCGCCATGCGCGGCTGGATTCGGTGCCGGGCCCGCACGGGCCGATCCCGGTGCTGTGTGTGCCATCTTCATCGGCCTGGCCCAATCCGCATGACGAGGCCGCGCGCTGGCAGCTGGTGTCGCTGCCGGCTGCGGGCGGGCGCTGGGCCGGGGTGAAGGTGCGTCAGTGGTCGCCGGCTGCCAAGGGCTTCGTCGATGCGGCCAGCTACGAATTGCGGCTACCGGAGGTGCACTGATGCCTGCGGCGGTCAATGCAACCGCAAGGAAGTTCGGTGATCCGGACAATCGCATTGCGCAGACCGATTACTGGACGGTGCTGCTGCGGCCGCGCCAGCCGACCCTGGGTTCGCTGGTGCTGGTGTGCCGGGAGGACGCAAAGGCCTTTGCGGAAGTGAGTGCCGCAGGCTTCATGGACCTGGGCAACGTGGTGCGCCGCGTGGAATCCACATTGCGGGCCGTGGTGGCCTATGAGCGCATCAATTACCTGATGCTGATGATGGTCGATCCGGACGTGCATTTTCACGTGATCCCGCGCTATCCGGGCCAGCGTGAATTCGCCGCAACGTCGTTTCCCGACGGTGGCTGGCCAGGTCCGCCGCAACTGGAACCTGCCGTGGTGCTGGATGCCTCGCTGCGCGATGCGTTGCGCGCACGACTGATCGAAGCCTGGTCGTGAGAACCACGCAAGGCTACACCGACCGGCTGCCGGATCGTCTCGACGGGTACACGCTGCGAGCGTTGATCGGTCCGTTGCTGGTCACGCTGGTCGTGCTGCTGGTGGCGCAGATCCTGGCCAAGCTGCTGAAGCTGTTTGATCTCGCCGCCGCCACCGGAGCCAGTCCACTGCTGGTGGCCAAGATCAGCGCCATGCTGGTACCGCATCAGCTGGGCATCGCCGTGCCTGCAGCCTTCTTCGCTGCGATCTTCATGTCCGTGGCGCGCATCGGCGATGACAATGAACTGGACGCCATGCTTGCCACGGGTCGCTCCATCGCGCGCATGGCCGTGCCATATTTCCTGGTTGCCATTGCGCTGGTTGGATTCAACTTCTACCTGTTCGGCTATCTGCAGCCACTGACCCGCTATGGCTATCGCGCCGAGTACCATGCGGCCCAGCAGACTGGCTGGAATGCGCGCCTGGAGGACAACAGTTTCATTACCGTGAAGCGCGGCTACACGCTGGCCGCCGATGGCGTGGGCCCTGATGGCCGGCAACTTCAGTCGGTATTCGTGCAGCGCCGTGATGGTGCGGAAGAGGAGATCATCACCGCGACGCAGGGCCAGCTCAGTCCGTCGGCCGATGGCACGCGCCTGCTGCTTGGCCTGACCCACGGCCTGATCGTTTCCAACCGGCCGGACGGGTCGGTACGTACCGTGCAGTTCGGTGACGCGCATCTGAATGAAGATTTCACTGCCGTGCCGCCGCCGTACCGTGATCGCGGCACCGAGGTGCGCGAACTGACCATGCCGGAGTTGCGTCAGGCGCCAGCCGCGGGATCCACAACAGAGATCACTGATGATGAGCGCGCCGGCCAGTTTCACTGGCGCCTGGCCAGCATTTTCCTCCCGCTGCTGCTGCCACTGCTTGCCCTGCCGCTGGGCATGGCCGCCAAACGCGGCCGCCGCACGCCTGGCACGGTGTTCGCGGCAGTGGCACTGCTGGTGCTCTACGAGGCACTGCAATTGGGCGAGAGTCTCGGCGAGAAGGGCAGCGTTCCAGCATGGCTCGCGGTCTGGGGGCCGTTCTCGATCTTCGGGGGTTTTGGAATCTGGCTGTTCCGCAGCAGCCTGCAATGGCCGGGCGACAACCCGGTGATGCGCGCTGTCAACGCAATCGAGGCCGGCTTCAGTGGCATGCATCTGGTCCGAAAGGCCCACAAATCATGAGTGCGGTGCTGGGCAACTACCTGCGGCGGCGCGTGATTGGCCAGGTCCTCGGCATGTTGCTGGCGCTCACCGGCCTGATGCAGGTGCTGGGCCTGATGGAATTCACCAACGAGGTGCTGGACCGCAAGCTGGGCGCCATCGGCGTGCTGCACTACTCGGCCCTGACCATCCCCTACGAGTTGCAGTTTGCACTGCCGATCGCGGTTCTGCTGGGGTCGATGTTGAGCTTCTATTCCATGGCGCGCGCCCGGGAGATCACGGCATTGCGTTCGGCCGGTGTGGGACTGTGGCGCCTGCTGATGTATCTGCTGCCCGTGCCGGTGCTGTTTGCGCTGGTGCACCTGGCGCTGGCGCAATGGCTGGTGCCGCTCTCCAACTCCGCGTGGCGGACCTGGTGGGATTCCACCATTCCGCTGGAAGACCAGGAGGCCGATGCGCGCTGGGTCCGCACCAGCTCGGGCATTGTCATGTTTGAGCGCAGCAGCGCCGATGGCGAACGGTTGCTGGATGTCGACATCTACTTGCGGGGCGCGGATGGCCTGTTGACCCTGAGTACCCGCGCCGATGAGGCGCGCTGGGATCACAATCACTGGCACCTGTCCGGCGCGCGGGACCTGCAGGTGGCACCCGGTGCCTGGATGCCAGGTCCGTCCGAGCGCGACTGGAACAGCAACCTTGCTCCGTCTGAGGTGCCGCTGCTGGGCGAATCCGATCCACAAATGTCGGCATGGGCGGTAGCCGACGTCATTGGCGGTGCGCGCGTTTCCACGCGGCCGCCGGATTACTACCGGACGGTTCTGTTGAAGGCCATGGTTGCGCCATTCGCAGTCTTCATCATGATGCTGCTGGCCATGCCGGCCGCCATATCGTCGGAACGCGGCGGAGGAGGCTGGCGCATGCTCATGGCGCTGTTCATCGGCCTTGGGTTCCTGCTGATCGATGGCATCTTTTCTTCTTTTGGCACCAGCGGCGGGATCTCGCCGCTGCTGGCGGCGGTGACGGCGCCAGCAGCCTTCGCGCTGTTCGGGCTGTTGCAATTGCGGGCTTGCGAGCATGCGTGATATTGCCGACTGGTTCAGATACAAGCTGCTGAAGAAGATACGCAAGAAGCACGCGCGCATCGCGGCCGCTGTCGTGCGGGCAGGGTTGCGATTGAGGTCGCGGCTGGGTATGGGCGCGGGCCGCGAGTTCGTTACCTCGCACTATGGCGTTCAGATGAAGGCCAACTGGAACGACCGCACATTTCAGTACTGTTATTTCGGCACCTATGGCGGGACCCTGGCCAACCTTGTCCGGCGCTATGACCGGCCATTCGTGTTCCTCGACATTGGCGCCAATCAGGGTCTGTACTCGCTGGTGGCAGCGCGCAATCCACTGTGCCGGCTGGCCGTGGCGCTGGAGCCCGTCGCGGCAACATTCGCGGTGTTGCAGCAGAATGTTGCCCACAATGGTTTCCAGCACCGCGTCATGTGCGTCCAGGCGGCGCTGTCGGATCACGTCGGCACGGCCGACATTTCCGTGCAGGCCACCCACAGCGGGACGGCCACACTGGCGCGTGGCTCGAACTTCGACCCGGACAGCGTGCAGACGGTTGACCTGATCGACTGCCGCGCGCTCGACGAGCATGTGCCGCCCGGCCTGGACATCGTCGTGAAGGTGGATGTCGAGGGATACGAAGAAGTGGCCATTGCCGAGTTGCTCAGGTCGCGACATGTTGCCCGGCTGGCGGCGGTGTTCTACGAGGTGGATAGCCGCTGGAGCCAGGCCCGCAGCCTGCGCGCTATGCTGGCGGCGGCAGGATTCGGCAATTTCGTCCGCCACGGCTTCGGACGTCATTACGACATTCTGGCCACCAGATGAAAAGGTGGCGCGACAGGCTTCGGCAGATCGACAGGGAGTTTCCAGGTGAGCGAAATAGCCATTGTTCCGGTGCGTGGCCCGGCCGAATTACGTCGATTCATCAGGCTGCCCGCGCGGCTCTATGCGCGCGATCCACGCTTCGTGCCACCACTGGAACTGGAGCGCAAGGATGCGCTGACACGGAAGAACCCGTTGTTCGAGCACATGGAAGCGCAGTTCTTCCTGGCGATGCGTGACGGCCGCGATGTCGGGCGCATCAGCGCGCAGATCGACAGCCTGGTGACAGACCGGCAGCTGGGCTTCTTCGGACTGATTGCCGCGGAGGATGATCCGGCCGTGTTCACATCGCTGTTGGGTGCCGCGGAAGGCTGGTTGCATGAGCGGGGTCGCGTGCGTGTCCAGGGTCCCTTCAATCTGTCCATCAATGAGGAGACCGGCTTGTTGGTCGACGGCTTCGACACGCCCCCGATGATCTTCATGGCCCACGATCCACGCTATGCTGCGGCCCGTATCGAAGCCCTGGGTTACACCAAGGCCAAGGAAGTCATCGCCTACCGGTACGATGTGGTGAAGGGCTTCCCCGACGGGGTGATGAAGCTGGTACGACGCGCGGAAGCCGGTGGAATCCGCATCCGTCATATAGACCTGTCGCGCATCGAGGAAGAATTCAGGACAGTGATGGAGATCTTCAACGACGCGTGGAGCCGGAACTGGGGCTTTGTGCCGTTCACCGAACACGAATTCACGCACATGGCCAAGGGGCTCAAACCCCTTCTGGATCCGACCTGGACGGCGGTGGCCGAGTACGAGGGTGAGCCTGTGGCTTTTGCCATCCTCATACCCAATCTCAACGAAGCGATCCGCGACTTCGGCGGCAAGCTGTTTCCCTTCAATTTCCTGAAGCTGCTGTGGCGCCTCAAGCGCGGCCTGAAGAGCGGCCGCGTGCCGTTGATGGGCGTGCGTCGCAGTTTTGCCGGCGGCCTGATGGGCGGCATGGTTCCGCTGCTGATGATCCACAGCCTGCAGGTCAATGCGAAGCCCAAGGGCATGCAGTTCGCGGAATTGTCGTGGATCCTCGAGGACAACCGGCCCATGCGCCGCATGATCGAGGCGCTGGACGCGAAGGCCTACAAGACGTATCGCGTGTACGAGAAGACACTGGCTTGACTGTCCTGCCGCAGTACACCGCACTGGTGCTGGCCGGCACGCGGCCAGGCGGGGATCCGCTGGCCGATCACGCTGGGGTTTCCCACAAGGCGCTGATCGAAGTGGGTGGAGTGCCGATGCTGCTGCGAGTGTTGCGAGCGCTGGCGGTTTCTGCCGCGGTTGCGCGCATCGTGGTGGTCATCGATCGGCCACAGGTCATGGATGGGTTTCCCGATGTCGGCAAGGCCGTATCCGTGCGGCCGGCAGCAGAAGGGCCCTCGGCGAGCGTCGCGCTGGCGCTGGCCGCCGAGGGAACGCCGCTTCTGGTGACGACTGCAGACCATGCGCTGTTGCAGGGCAACTGGGTCGACGAGTTTGTGTCCGCCACACTGCGCGATCCATCCGCCGATGCCTTCATCGCGCTGGCGCGCAGCGAAGCCGTGCTCGCCGCCGCGCCCGCTACAGTGCGCACATGGCTGCGTTTCGCGGATGGTGCGTATTCCGGCTGCAATCTGTTTCTGCTGCGCACGCCGAAGGCGCTCGGAATCGTGCAGTTGTGGCGGCGGCTGGAGGCCGCGCGCAAGAAGCCACTGACGCTGTTGCGCCGCCTCGGTTTCGCCTATGTCCTGCGGTATCGCTTCGGTTGGCTGCGCCTGGAGCAGGCACTGGATCGTCTGGGGACACTGACAGGTGCGCGGCTCGCTCCCGTGTTGCTCGGCGATGGCCGTGCCGCCATCGATGTGGACAAACCCGCCGACCTGGAGTTGGTGCGACACCTCATCAGGTGATCATGGCGTCGCGTATTACGCGCGCCGCGCGCTCGGCACATTCTGGTCCGACATCACCCAGTGCCTCGGCGACCAGCCTGCGCTGAGTCTGCTCGAAATCGGCATGCGCGCTGCCCGCCCGGCGCAGCGCCGCCACCACTTCATCCGGCCGGTTCACGACTTCGCCCATTTCCCACATCCGGTAGTCCGGATTCCCGCGCCATTCCACGCCATGGCTGTTGAGGAAGACACACGGCCGGGGCGCGGCGGCAAATTCATAGATCTGGCTGCTCACGTCGCCGACATAAAGGTCGGCGGCCAGTGTATAGGTCATGTCCAGGCAGCGCGGAGAGCCTGCATCCACCAGCACCTGGCCGCTGACGGACAGTTTCTCGAATTCGCGCAGCGACCGGGCACTTGCTGCCGCGAACAGTCGCACGTGTGGGGCCACGATCAGATTGAATTCACCGCAGGCGCGGATGTGCTCGACGAGCGCGAGCCCATGCCGATGCCACGACGACAATGACGCCCGGAAGTGCGGGTTATACAGCACCGTGGGCCGGTCGTTGGCAAAGAACGGACTGCCGCTGGCGCGCAGTGCGCGCAGCGCCGAAAGCTTGATGTAGCCGCAGGCATGGCAGCGCTCAGCCGGCAGCAACCCCGCGGCAATCGTGCGGGCCCGGTCCTTGTCTCCAGCGACGATGAGCTGGTCAAAGCGGGCAATGCGTCGTTCGAACCCTACCGCGCGATCACCGGCGCCATGCCGCAGGTGAATCATCGGCGGGCATGCACCTGGGAGGCTCTTGAGCACCGCGGAAGTGCGCTCTGCGGTCACCAGCGCTGCGCATTTGCGCAGCCCGGCGGCGTGCCACAGCAGGCGGGGCACTTTCATCGAGCTGCCGATGCGGCTGCGGCCCAGCAGCTCCAGCGCAGCAGGCAGGCGCAACACCGAGAGCTGGTATGGCCCCCCATTCAAGCGTTGCATCAGCGTCGCAGTGGCGTCGGCCAGCTGCTCGGAGGCGGCGAACAGTTGCGTGGTGACGCTGGAGTCGCGCGACAGGGCAGCGGCCACTGGCACGATGTGCAACAGCTGGTGCTCGCCACCGATCAGCAAGAAGCCAATCTTGCGAATCTTGAGGGCTCCCGGTCAGGCTCTGGCCCGGGCAGCCGATCCCTTCCTCGACTGCCACCCGGCGGCAATCGAGCGGCACTCCTCAAGGTCGGCTGGAAAATCCAGTTCCGCCCAGTCCAGTCCCTCGATCGAAACGGTCCGGACATTGGTACCGGCATTGGCAAGGCGGTGGATCGCCGACAGGTACCACAGGCTGGTGCCTTCCGGTGTGCGCATGGTGCGTTCGATTTCGGCAACAAAGGCCGCCGCACCGCGTGTGCTGTAGCGCAGGAAGCCGATGGATTCGCCCGTGACTCCGGCCATGTCCAGCTTCTTGCCGATGGCCAGCAGGCGCTCGCCGTCGGTGACTACTTTCATGTCGTCATCATCGTAGGAGGCCTTGCGGTCGATGGTGACCGTGATGTCGGCCGCCGGCGCCTCGACCAGGCGCTTGACGATGCCCGGCTCGATCAATGTATCCCCGTTCAGCGTCAGGACCGGACCGTCCAGCTCCTGGCGCGCCATCCAGCAGCTGGCCAGATTGTCGGCCACCTTGTAGAAGGGGTTGAAGAGGGTGCGGACCCGCATGCCCGGTGGCGTCAGTTCAGGTAACGATTGCTCGACCAGCTGCTCGCGAAAGCCGGTAACCACCACGGCTTCGCGGATTCCGGCGGCCGCCAGGGCTTGCAGCTGCCAGCCCAGCATCGAGCGCCCGGCCAGATCCAGCAGGCATTTGGGGCGATCCTGCGTGTGCGGCAGCAGCCGGCTGCCCTGGCCCGCGCTCAGGATAACGGCCTTCTGTGGTTTTTCTGAGACGGTCATGGGTCACCCGGTTAAATTCGATGAGGCAGTTTACACATACCGGATTCATCCGTCTGGGACCTGAGTCGGACCCTGATTCTCGATCTGGACCCCTCTTATTGGGGGTCGGGAGCCACTACTATCTGGCCCTGCCAACAGGCAGGGTGATCGGTTTTACTTCACAGAAGAATTGCAAACACGTTGCTTTGGCGCTCGCGCCACACTAAATTTGCACCCTGTGCCTGACTGGAGAGCCTTTCCGGCGTTGCGACATTGGACGGTAACTTGATTTTACAAAGCGTGCCGACACCTACGTTCAGCGGAATTGAGCTGCGTCCAGCGCAATTTGCCACTCTCACGGAGGCTCTGGATTACGCCGCCGGCGGGCTGTCGGGCTTCAACTATTACAACGGCCGCGGCGAACTGACCACAGTGCTGTCGTACAGCGAGCTGCGTGATCGCGCGCGCGCGCTTGCGCGCCGCCTGCAGAGTCTGGGCCGTGGCGCGCGCGTGGCGCTGGTCGCTCACACGCACCCCGATTTCATGGTGATGTTCTACGCCTGTCAGTACGCGGCCCTCGTGCCCGTGCCGCTTCCGGCAGCCATTCACCTCGGCGGTCACGAAGCCTATGTGCGGCATCTGCGCCAGATGGTGCTGGACTGCAAGGCATCCGCCGCTTTTGCACCCGCGGAATTCATCGAACTGTTGCGCGAGGCTGCCTTCGATCTTCCAATGGCGGTGACCGGCACGCTGGAAGACTTCGACCAGTTGCCCGCTGCCGACGAACTGCCCGAGCCGCCACGGCCACAGGAACTGGCGTATCTGCAGTACACCTCTGGCAGCACGCGCTTCCCGCGCGGCACGATGATCACGCAGGCCGGCGTGATGCATAACCTCGAGGTGATCTTCAACCACGGGTTCCCGCTGGAGCAGTCCGACCGTTTTTTCTCGTGGCTGCCGTACTACCACGACATGGGGCTGGTGGGCATTGTGCTGGGTTGCATGGCAACGCAGCGTTCCTGCGACTTCATGGGTTCACGCGAATTCGCGATGCGCCCGCGCCTGTGGCTGAAGTTGATGTCACAGAATCGCGCGACCATTTCCTTTGGTCCTCCTTTTGGTTACGCGCTGGCTGCGCGCCGCATCACTGCCCGCGATACCGAGACGCTCGACCTGTCCGCCTGGCGCGTGGCTGGTGTGGGCGCCGAGATGATCCATGAAGAGTGGCTGAATGCATTTGCCAAGGCGCTGGCGCCCGCCGGTTTCAAGCCACAAGCGTTCCTGCCCTGCTATGGCATGGCTGAAGTCGCGCTGGCCGTCAGCTTTGCCACGGTCGGTGGCGGCATGCACCTGGACTACGTCGACGGCGATCTGCTGTCCGACACCGGCATGGCGCAGGCGCTGACCGAGGGCACCGATTCGCGTCGCAAGGGCTTCGTGAATTGTGGACACGCGCTGCCAGGCTTCGAGGTGGAAATCCGTGACGACCAGGGCCGGCTGCTGCCGGATCGCCGCGTGGGTCGCGTATTCCTGCGCAGCCCCAGTGTCATGCTGGGCTACTACAACCAGCCCGAGATCAGCGCCGAAATGCTTTCCGCGGATGGGTGGCTGAACACGGGCGACCTGGGTTACCGCGTGGATGGCAGCCTCTATCTGACCGGCCGAGCCAAGGATCTGCTCATCATCAATGGCCGCAACATCTGGCCGCAGGATCTGGAAAGCCTGGCCGAGCAGCAGCCCGAAGTGCGTCCGACGGACGCGTCGGCTTTCTCGGTGCCCGGCAGCGATGGCACCGAAGTGGCCGTGCTGGTGGTGCAGTGCCGGGAGACGGACCCCAGGTCGCAGGCCGAGCTGGCCGATCGGTTGCACGAGGCGATCTCGGCCGAATTCGGCATCCGCTGCCTGATCGAGCTGGTGCCGCCGCACACCCTGCCGCGTACGTCCTCGGGCAAGCTTTCGCGCAGCGTCACGCGCAAGGAATTCCTCGAGCGCCATGACGAAGACGCATTGCGCGATGCCTCGCATCGGCGCTTCCTGGTCAGCGACGGCGGCAGGCGGCCCGTCGCAGCCTGAAGCCCGCCATCGTGGGGGCTGACAGGGTCGAACAAGTGGTTCGCGAGGCGCTCAAGGTCGCTGCGCCCGATATCGGCGCGGTCGAGGGCGCTACCCATCTGGCCGGTGAACTCGGGCTGGACTCGGCGCAGGTCATGGACATGATCATGGAGATCGAGGATCGTCTCGACATCTCCATTCCGGTGGCCTCGATCGCCGAGGCGCATACCCTGGACCAGCTCTGCGACAGCGTGCGTCGCGTGGTGAATTCAACATGAGCCTGTTCGACAAATTCACCCCGCTGGCCGAATTGCGCACCGCGCTTGCCGCACGTGGTGCCGTGCCTTCAGTAGCCACGCCGATGGACAACGTCATATCTGCGACGCAGGCAGTCATCGGCGGCAAGAAGGTGCTGCTCGCGGGCACCAACAATTACCTGGGCCTGACCTTTGCACCCGAGACGCGCCAGGCGGCCATCAAGGCCATCAAGGAGCTCGGTACCGGCACCACCGGTTCGCGCATGGCCAGCGGCAACTATGCCGGCCACCGCCAGCTTGAACATGCCTTCGCCGCAGCCTTCGGCTGGCCCGCAGCCATCGTGTTTTCCACCGGATACCAGGCCAACCTGGGCGCCATATCGGCTCTGGCCGGTGCCGGCGAGTACCTGCTGGTGGATGCCGACGGCCATGCCAGCATCCACGATGCCTGCAAGCTGAGCAGCGCCACCACCATCCGCTTCCGTCACAACGATCCGCAGAACCTCGCGCGCCGGCTGGAGCGCCTGGGCGAAGATGCGAAGCGCACGCTGGTGGTGGTCGAGAGCCTTTACAGCGTGCTGGGCGATCGCGCGCCGTTGCAGGAGTTCGTCGAGGTCACGGAAAAGTACGGCGCGATGATCATCGTGGACGAGGCGCATTCGTTCGGCATGTACGGTCCGAAAGGCCTGGGTATCTGCGCCGAACTGGGTCTGCTGGATCGTGTCGATTTCATCGTCGGCACGTTTTCGAAGAGTCTGGGCGGCGTTGGCGGGTTCTGCGTGAGCCGGCATGCGGAGCTGGAGCTGCTGCGGCTGGCCAGTCGTCCCTACATCTTCACCGCGTCTCCGCCGCCGCCCGTCATCGCAGCCACGCAGGCAGCGCTGGACCGGTTGCTGGCGGGCGATGATCTGCGCGAACGGTTGTGGAAGCACATCCATCGTTTCTACAAGGCCGTGAACCAGCTGGGCTATCGCACCGGGACGACGGATCCGGGGCCGGTGACCGCGCTGGTGTTCGAGACCCGCGACCAGGCAATAGCGCTGTGGCAGGGCCTGCTCGACGAGGGTATCTACACCAACCTGATGGTGCCGCCATCCACGCCGGCGGGCCTGAACATCGTGCGTATCAGCCTCTCGGCGGCGCACAGCGATGAAGACATCGGCCGCATGATCGACGCGCTCGGTCGTCTGGCGAAGCACCTCAAGACCGCCGCGGCCTGACGCCGGCCCCGGTTGAGCCAAGGTGTCGGCCCCGGACAGATTCGCGACCCAGGCGGCCCAGTACGAATTTCCGTACCACTACATTCCCTATCTGGATTCACAGGGGCGGGCGGCACGCGTGCGCCGGCTGTGGTGGGGGATGGAGTATCTGTGCTACCAGCATCATGCGGTGGAGCTGGTAACCGGACTCAAGCCCGGGTCGGTGCTGGAGGTGGGCTGTGGCGATGGCCGCTTCATTGGCATGCTGCAGGAGCGGGTTACCCGCTGCGTTGGCGTCGATCTGGTCGAACCGGCAATCCGCTTCGCGCAAGCCTTCCATCCCCGCGTCGAATTCCGCTGTACCGACGTCGCGAACATCACCGAGGTGTTTGACGTCGTGGCCACCGTCGAAGTGCTGGAACACATTCCGGACGCTGTTGTGCCGCAATTCGTACGTGGGTTGTGCGACCGCGTGCGCCCCGGTGGTCACCTGCTGATGTGCGTGCCTTCGGACGCGGAACCGGTTCATCCGAAGCATTACCGGCACTACAGCGAGGCGCTGTTGCACGAACACGTGGCCGCCAGCGGTGTCGCGTTGCAGCGCATGTCCGTACAGCACGTCTTTGATCCGCCGGGCTGGTGGAGCGCGATCAATCGCATCACCTGCAACAGCACGGCCACGCTGGAGATACCCGCCCTCAACGGGTGGTTGTGGCGTTACCTGTGGCGCCACCGCGTGGCCGCGCCAGGCAAAGGGCGGCATATCATTGCCCTCTACCGCAGGGAATGAGCGCCGCTCAGCGCGTTGCCGGTCGATTGTTCTCGTCGACCAGCACAACCACCGGCCGGTGAGTGGCCACTTCGGTCTCGCTGTACTGCGAGTACGCGCAGATGATCAGCAGGTCGCCGACCAGGGCCTTGCGAGCCGCCGCGCCATTCAGGGAAATGGTGCCCGACCCGCGCGGCGCCTCGATGACATAGGTGGAGAAGCGTTCGCCATTGCTGATGTTGTACAGCTCGATGTACTGGTTGGGCAGAATGCCCGAAACATCCAGCAGCTCACGATCGATGCCGCATGAACCTTCGTAGTGCAGGTCGGCCTCGGTGACCCGCGCGCGGTGCAGTTTGGCCTGCAACATGGTTCTGAGCATGCGCCCCTCTCATCCATCTCTGTGCCGGCGGTTGCCGGGGCGCGCATTATCGCGTGGTTTGGCCTGCAAGCCAGTCGCGCCAGCCGCTGCAGCGGAACCGGCTTCAGTCTTCGGACTTGCCGCGGGCGTCCGTGTAAGTCTGCTTGAGGGCTTCCAGAAACAGATGCGGCAGGCGGGACTCGCCGGCCTGCAGCAGGTTGCCGTACACATCCTTGTAGCGGTTCCAGTTGGCGGCGGCGTCCTTGCCAGAGGCCAGTCGCTCGGGGGCCAGATGGGCCAGGAATTGTTCCAGTGCGCCGCGCAGTGCGGGATCGATGGCGGCGGCGTGCTGTGCTGCCTGCCTGAATTGGTCACGCAGCTGCATCACCGCATCCAGCTGGCGTCGCTGGTGGCCGGTAATCAGCTCCACCAGGTATTCGTTCATGTTCGCATCCAGCGGCGAACGACCTTCGGGCGCTTCGACTTCGAGGCCATTGCGATTCTGGAACGCCTGCTGTGCACGCAGGATTTCCTTCAGGCCCAGCAGTGATTCCCGGAGCAGTCGCCCGGCGAGCTGCAGCGCCTGCGTTTCGTCCTGCACCGGCAGGCTGCCGGGATCGATGCCGGTGCCGCGACAGAACGCAGCAAATGCGGTGCGCGGGGCGAGGCTCGGCATCGAGCCCGTGCCTTCGAGCCGCGCCTTGGCGGCTTCGCGCAGGCGTGCGAGGCGTTCCTGCTCGGCGACCTTGATCATGGTGCTGTCGCTGCCGCCTGGATCCGGTGTCATCGTGTGGGCCACGGTCGAACCGTCGGGCCGTGGTACCAGGTTCCTGGCGCCGGCAAGCGTGGAGACTTCCGGCAGCAGCGCGTCAAAATCGAGCTCATCGCCCAGATCGCCGTCGCGCGGCCGGCGCGCGGTGCCGTGGTGGTTGAGCGCGGTGCCCGCATCGGCGGTGCGGACCAGAGCCGAGAAGTCGATGCCGTTCCCGTTCTGGACCCTGCCGCGGGCTTCACGCAGTGGCTTGACGGATTCGACAGTCATGTCCGCCTGCGTGCGCTCATCCGGCGTTGCCATCTTCGGCGGTGGCTCGTCGATCTGCACCAGGATCCGGTACTCGCCCATGCGCAGCACATCGCCGGCGTGCAGCAACGCGCGCGTGCCGCGCCTGCCCAGCGGGGCCACCGCGTCGTTCACATAGGTGCCGTTGCTGCTCTTGTCCTCGAGAAAGTATTCGCCGCCACGGAAATGGATGTGGGCGTGATGGCCGGACAGAAACCGTGCCTGGTCCGGCAGCGCCCAGTCGTTGTCCAGCGCGCGGCCGATGGTGCAGTCGGCTTCGCCCAGCACGACGTGCGCCCGCTTGCCGAGTTCCTCACGTTGGGCACTGATGATTTCGAGGCGCAAAGCCATGGCGCGGAAGCGTTCTCTGTCGAGCTGGGAAATGACGGGTGCACTATAATGCCCGTCGCGACGGCGCTTGCGACAGCGCGCCTCGCAAACCATGGCAGCACATCACATTTTCCAGGTTTCAACACGTGGGCCCGGACCAGTTTTTCCCTGAGCGGTTTCCGGCGTGATCCTGCGCCTGCCCGGCGGCCCCGCCCACAGCGATTTCCGGCTGGCCAAGCTTCTTGCCCAGGTGCGCGAGCGGGTCCCGGTCGTGCGGGGCATCAGCAGCCATTTTCTGCACCTGGTCGACTGCATACGCGAGCCGGGCAGGGCGGGGCAGGCGCAGCTCGCAGCCCTGCTCACCTATGGCCCCCGCTATGCGGAAGAACCTGGCACTGGGCAGACATTGCTGGTGGTGCCGCGGCCGGGCACCACCTCGCCCTGGTCCAGCAAGGCCACCGACATCGCGCTGGTCTGCGGGCTCGACTGGCTGCGCCGGATAGAACGCGGCACGGAATTCTCGATCGAGTCGGATGCCGGGCTGACAGCCGCCGAGCTGGGGCAGATCGCGGCGCTGCTGCATGACCGGATGACCGAAGCGGTGCTGCAGGCGGATGCGGATGTGGCGCAGCTGTTCGTTGCCGGCGAGCCGCGACCGCTGCGCCTCGTGTCGCGCTCCGTCGCGGCGCTGACCAGCGCCAATGGTGAACTGGGGCTGGCGCTGTCAGCCGACGAGATCCAGTACCTGCACGAGAGTTTTGCCAGGCTCGGACGCGACCCCACCGATGTCGAATTGATGATGTTTGCGCAGGCCAACTCCGAGCACTGCCGGCACAAGATCTTCAATGCCGAGTTCAACGTTGATGGCGTGCCGCAACCGAAGTCGCTGTTCGCGATGATCCGCAACACCCACGCACATGCGCCGCAGGGCGTGATCTCGGCCTATCAGGACAATGCCGCGGTGATCGAAGGCTGGGAAGGTCGGCGCTGGTTTTCCGATCCGGCCACCGGCGTGTATGGCGCGCATGCCGAACCCATCGACATCCTGATGAAGGTGGAAACCCACAATCACCCCACGGCCATCTCGCCATTCCCGGGTGCGGCCACGGGTTCGGGCGGCGAGATCCGCGATGAAGGCGCCACGGGCATGGGTGCCAAGCCCAAGGCGGGCCTGGTCGGCTACTCGGTTTCGAACCTGTGCATTCCCGACTTCCAGCAGCCCTGGGAGGTTTCCTTCGGCAAGCCGGATCGCATCGTCAGTGCGCTGGACATCATGATCGAGGGGCCGCTGGGTGCGGCCGCATTCAACAATGAATTCGGTCGCCCCTGCATCGGCGGGTACTTCCGCACCTTCGAGCAGCAGGTCGACGCCACGCGTGCGCGTGGCTACCACAAGCCCATCATGATCGCCGGTGGCCTCGGCAACGTGCGGCGCGAACAGGCATTGAAGGGCGAAGTGTCGGTGGGCGCGCGCCTGGTGGTGCTCGGTGGTCCGGCCATGCTGATCGGCCTGGGCGGCGGTGCGGCCTCCTCGATGGGCAGTGGCCAGTCCGAAGCGGATCTGGACTTCGCGTCCGTGCAGCGTGGCAACCCTGAAATCCAGCGGCGCGCGCAGGAAGTCATCGACCGTTGCTGGGCCGAGGGCGCGGACAACCCGATCCAGCTGATTCACGACGTGGGGGCCGGTGGGCTGTCGAACGCGGTTCCCGAAGCGGTGGCGCACAGTCATCGCGGTGCGCGCGTCGAACTGCGCGCGGTGCCCAATGCGGAACCCGGCATGTCGCCGATGGAGATCTGGTGCAACGAAGCGCAGGAGCGCTACGTGCTGGCGATTGCCGAAGCCGGCCTGCAACGTTTCGAGCAGATTGCGCGCCGCGAGCGCTGTCCGTTCGCGGTGATCGGCCGCATGACGGACGATGGCGTGCTGGTGGTGCACGATGAACATTTCGGCAACCACGCTGTGGAGATGCCGATTGACGTGTTGCTGGGAAAGGCGCCGCGCATGCAGCGAAATGTCTCACGAAGCGTTGCTGCGTCACGCGCATTCCACACGCATTCGCTTGATCTGCGCCAGGCGGCGCTGCGCGTACTCGCGCACCCGGCGGTGGCCGACAAGACTTTCCTCATCACCATCGGCGATCGCACTGTGGGCGGGCAGATCAGTCGTGACCAGATGGTTGGGCCCTGGCAGGTGCCGGTGGCCGATGTTGCCGTGACCTTGAGCGACTACTTCCAGTACACGGGCGAAGCCATGGCCATGGGAGAGCGCACGCCACTGGCGTTGCTCGATGCAGCGGCCAGTGCACGCATGGCCGTGACCGAAGCGGTGACCAACATCCTGGCTGCCGATGTGGAAAAACTCGGCGACATCCGGCTGTCCGCCAACTGGATGGCGGCCTGCGGCGAGCCCGGCGAGGATGCCGCGCTCTACGACGCGGTGCGCGCAGTGGGCATGGAGCTTTGCCCGGCGCTGGGCATCGCGATTCCCGTGGGCAAGGATTCGCTGTCGATGAAGACGGTGTGGCAGGAGGCTGGCGAGCGCAAGTCCGTGGTCGCGCCCGTGTCATTGATCGTGTCGGCGTTCGCGCCGGTGCCTGATGCGCGCCGCACCCTGACGCCGCAGCTGCGTCTGGACGGCGGTGCCACGCGCCTGCTGTGGATTGACCTGGGCGCCGGCCAGGCCCGCCTGGGTGCCTCGATCCTTGCGCAGGTGCATGGCGCGCTGGGCGAGGTGCCGCCGGATCTGGATTCGCCCGAGCTGCTGCGTGGTCTGGCGCGAGGCTTGCGTGGTGCGCGCGAACGCGGATTGCTGCAGGCCTATCACGATGTTTCCGACGGCGGCGTGTTCGTGACGCTGGCCGAGATGGCCTTCGCCAGTCGCTGCGGTCTGGACGTTGCACTGCCGGTTGGCGCGGAAGGGCTGGCTGCGCGCTTGTTCGCCGAAGAAGCCGGGGCGGTGATACAGGCGCGTTCGACCGATGTTGCCGCGGTACTCGAATTGTTCGAGTCCGCCGGACTCGGCGCCTGCGTGCACGACATCGGCGCGCCGACCGAGACCATGCAGCTGAAGTTCAGCGGCGGCGCGCAGCAGCTCGCGCTGGACTGGGCCGTGGCGCGACGCGCCTGGAGCGAGACCTCGCACCGCATGCGCCTGCTGCGCGACGATCCGGCCTGTGCCGCCGAGGAATTCGCCGCGCAGCTGGATGGCAGCGACCCGGGCCTTGCGGTGCAGCTCGCCTTCGATCCCGACAACGACATTGCCGCGCCGTACATCCAGCGCGGCGCGCGGCCACAGGTTGCGGTGCTGCGCGAGCAGGGCGTGAACAGTCAGGTGGAAATGGCGGCGGTACTGGATCTGGCCGGGTTTGAAGCGCATGACATCCACATGAGCGATCTGCTTTCCGGCGCGCGCGATCTCAAGCCATTCCGTGGCCTGGTGGCCTGCGGCGGGTTTTCCTACGGCGACGTGCTGGGCGCGGGTGAAGGCTGGGCCAAGTCCATCCTGTTCCATGAACGCACGCGGGATGAGTTTGCGCGGTACTTCCAGCGCGCTGAAACCTTCACGCTGGGCGTCTGCAATGGCTGCCAGATGATGGCCGCGCTGAAGCAGCTCGTGCCCGGCACCGAACACTGGCCACGCTTCGTGCGCAATCGTGGCGAACAATTCGAAGGCCGCTTCTCACTGGTGGAAATCCTCGAATCCCCGGCCATGATGCTCGCCGGCATGGCCGGGTCGCGAATGCCGATCGCGGTGGCGCACGGTGAAGGGCGCGCGGAGTTTGCCGCCGCGGAGCAGGCGGACAGGCTGGCGGCAGCCGCACAGGTGGCGTTTCGCTATGTGGACAATCGCGGCGCCGTGGCCGCGAAATATCCGGCCAATCCCAACGGTTCGCCGCTGGGAATCGCCGCAGTGACCAGTCTGGATGGCCGCGTGCTGATCACCATGCCGCATCCCGAGCGCTCGTTCCGCGTGGTGCAGAATTCCTGGTATCCGCAAGGCGCGGGAGAATTCAGCGGCTGGATGCGCATGTTCCGCAATGCCCGTGTTTGGGTAAACTGACGCGCGTTCATCGCAAACGACGGGGGTTGCTGGAATGATCTTCTCCAGGCAATTGGCAGGCCCGCTCGCGGCGATCGCCGTGATGGTTGCCGGGTGCACGGCCACTGCAGTGTTCGCCGCTGGTTCCAACCACGCGGCATTGAACAAGCCGCACAAGCCTTTCCAGGTTCTGGGTAACACCTACTACGTGGGTACGGCCGGTCTGTCTTCAGTGCTGATCGTGTCGGACTACGGGTCGGTCCTCATCGACGGTGGCCTGCCCGAGTCGGCGAAGCAGATCGCGGCCAACATCAAGTCCCTTGGATTCGAACTTTCTGGCGTGAAGGCCATTCTGGTCACCGATGCGCATGCCGAGCATGCCGGCGGCATTGCCGAGCTGCAGCAGCTGACCGGTGCCAATGTCTATGCCATGCGGGCCTCCGAAGAAGCGCTGCTCAATGGCGGTCCGCCCAAGGGCGATCCGGAATACGGTTCGAAGTCCGCTGCCTATCCGAAACTCTCGCGCGTGTGGATCGTGCAGGACGACCAGCTGCTGGGCGTGGGCAATGTGCGCCTCAGGGCGCTGGCCACACCGGGCGACTCACCCGGTGGCGTGAGCTGGAGCTGGGACGCATGCGACGGCAGCAAGTGCCTGCAGGCGGTGTTTGCCAGCAGCCTCGAGATTCCCAGGTCGCGATACCTGAAGGATCATCCGGAAGTGAAGGATTCCTTCGCGGCCAGCTTCAAGCGTCTCGAAGCGGCGCCGTGTGAACTGCTGTTCACCGCGCACCCCGAAGCCTCGGGCGGACTGGACCGCCTGGAAAAAGCCGCCGGCAAGGACGACCAGCTGAAAGATGCCAACGCCTGCAAGACTTATGTCCAGCAGGCGCGGGACGCATTGGGCAAGCAGTAGTATCGGGGCAGGGCGGGTTCCATCCCCCCTGGGTGTCAACCGTTGGACGCCTGAGGCGTTGCTGAGGTACTGACGTCCCCAAGGAGGCCGCCTTGTCCACCGACGCCGCAATTGCCGCCAACCGTTTCGGCTTTGGTGCGCGCCCCGGCGACCTCGACCGGCTGGGCGGCCGGGCACGCGAAGCCCTGCTGGCGCAGCTCACCGGCCCCGCTCCACTGCTGAATGACGCTGCGTTGCCCGGATCTCGACAATTGCTGGCGCAGATCGACGCGCAGCGCAAAGAAGCGCAGACCGGCGCCGTCAAACTGGCGCAGCTGCTGCGCGATGTATTTGCCCCTGCATACGCGGCCGATGTCGCGGCCCGCGTGAGGCAGGCCGTCACCAGCGACCGGGATTTCGCCGAACGCCTGGTGCATTTCTGGAGCAACCATTTCGCGGTGTCCATCGACAAGGCCGCGGTGCTGGGCCTGGCTGGAACCATGGAGCGCGAAGCAATCCGGCCGCATGTGCTGGGCAGGTTTTCCGACCTGCTGCTGGCGGTGGAACAGCATCCGGCCATGCTGCTGTACCTGGACAACCAGCAGTCCATCGGCCCGAATTCCCCGCTTGCGAAGCTGGCTGATCGTCGCGGCCGTGACCTGGGCCTGAATGAGAACCTCGGGCGCGAGATCCTCGAGCTGCACACGCTGGGTGTCGACGCGGGCTATACGCAGGACGATGTGCGTGCGCTGGCAACCATGATCACCGGCTGGTCGATCGGCGGCGGCGCCGCGCAGGCGCGTGGACTGGCGGCGCAGCTGCGCGGCGGTGGTGAGCCCGGTGCGTTCTACTTCCGCGCCGCATTCCATGAACCGGGCAGCCGGCAACTGCTGGGCAGGCGCTACGGTGAGGATGGCCTCGCGCAGGGCGTGAATGCCCTGCGCGATCTGGCGGTGAATGCACACACCGCGCGGCATGTGAGCACCAAGCTCGCGCGTCATTTCGTTGCCGATGATCCTCCACCGGCACTGGTGGATCGCATGACCCATGCCTGGATGCAGTCGCAGGGCGACCTGCCAGCGGTGTATCGCGCACTGATCAACTCACCGGAGAGCTGGCAGCAGCCGCTGGCCAAGTACAAGACGCCGACCGACTACCTCTACTCGGCGTTTCGCATGCTGGCCTTGCCGCTGCAGGGGCGGGCACAGGAAATCAGGATGTTCGAGATGCTGGGCCAGCGCGCCTTCGCGCCGGGCTCGCCCGCCGGCTGGCCGGATCGCAGCGCCGACTGGGATGGTTCCTCGGCGCTGCTGAAGCGCCTGGAGCTGGCACAGCAACTGGGTCAGCGGCTCGGCACCAACCGTGACGCGGGCAAGGTGGCCGAAGCCACGCTCGCGCCGGTGCTGTCGACCGAGACGCGCGCCTCGATTGCGCGCGCCGAGGACGGTGCGCAGGCATTGACGCTGTTGCTTGCTGCCCCTGAATTCATGCGTCGTTGAGGAGACTCCATGGACCATCGACGTAGACAAGTGTTGCGCTCCGCGGTGGCGGCGGGCATTGCCGCCAGCGGTGGCTTGCTGGCCACGCGGGTCGGCTTTGCTGGCGCCGATGCGGGTCAGCGGCGTTTCGTGTTCGTGCTGCTGCGTGGCGCGCTGGACGGACTGGCAGCCGTGCCACCAGTGGGTGATCGGAACTATGCGCGGCTGCGTGGCGAACTGGATGTATCGAAGGCCGCTGACCTGCATCGCCTGGATGACCTGTTCGCGCTGCATCCCTCGCTCGGCTTCATGGCGGATCTGTGGCAGGACAGGCAGCTGGCCGTGGCGCATGCCGTGGCCACGCCATACCGCGAGCGCTCGCATTTCGATGCGCAGGACGTGCTGGAGAGCGGCGTGGTGACGCCACATGGTTCGCAATCCGGCTGGTTGAATCGCGCGCTGGCGGCGCTGCCGCCGCAGGCTGCCGGTCGCAACGCCGGCATCGCGCTGGGGGCGAATGTGCCGCTGGTCATGCGAGGTCCCGTTGAAGTGGCATCCTGGTCGCCCGCCACGTTGCCGGACCTCGACGATGCCACGCTGGCCCGCATCGGGCAGATGTACGGCGCTGACAGCCTGCTTTCGCAGCGCCTGTCCGAGGCACTGGGCGCCGATGCAGTGGCCGGCGCAGCCGGTGGCATGAGCAGGGGTCGGCAGGGGCGCGGTGGAGCGCAGGTTGAACCGGTGGCCCGCGCCGCGGCGAATTTCCTGGTACAGCCCGACGGCCCCAGCGTCGCGATGTTCGACACCACCGGCTGGGACACGCATGCGAACCAGGGCAGCGACCAGGGTGCGCTGGCGCTGCGGCTGCGCGCGCTGGATGCGGGGCTCAAGGCATTGCGCGAAGGCCTGGGCGCAAGCTGGGAGCGCACCGTGGTGCTGGTGGCCACGGAGTTCGGCCGCACGGTGGCGATCAACGGCACGCGCGGCACCGATCACGGCACCGGCGCGGCGGCGTTCCTGCTGGGTGGCGCGGTGCGCGGGGGCCGCGTGCTGGGTGACTGGCCTGGCCTTGCGGACAAGCAGCTCTACCAGGGCCGCGACCTGATGCCGACCACCGACCTGCGCAGCATCATCAAGACCGTGCTGCGCGATCACCTGCAGGTGCCGCAGAAGCAACTCGAAGCACAGGTCTTTCCCGACAGTGCCGCCGCGGGCTACATGTCTGATCTGGTGCGCGGCCGAGTGGACTAACGCGCGACGATCGGCAAGCGGATCTGCGACGCGTTCCTGCCGCCCTCATGCACCGTGACGTCCTGCGCCGTGCCGCTGGCGGGATCGGAGAACGACAGCGTCAGGCGGATGCGATGCCCCGCCTTGAAGATGAAGGACATCGGCAGCAGCGCGAACTTCAGTTCCACGGTCTCGCCGGCCTTGAGCGGTGCCGCGTCTGCCTTCAGGAAGGTATGCCACGGCAGGCCGCGATTGTCGTAGGGGGCGGTGCCGGGTTTGCGGGCCGAGGCACGCAGGCCGCCGAGCATCTGGTAGCTCTGCGTCGTGCCATCGGGCGCAACGTCGTGGAGTTGCGCGATCACGTCGGTGTCGGCCGCCGCAGTTGAAATCCACAGCGAGACCACCGGATCGCCGCTCACTTCCGTATCCGCCAGCAGCGGCGCGGTTTCGTAGCTCACGCTGCCCGCACCCGTGGTGATGTTGATGGAACTGATGCGCACTGGCGCGACCATCGGCGCCGCCAGCGTGCCTGACTGCGACGGCCTGGCGGTGCTCAATGCCCTGGCGGTCAGGTAGTAGTCGACCGGCTTGCTCTTTGGTGGCCAGGTCCTGGCGGTCTGCCATGCCTTGCCCGCGGGTGCGTTGTAGGTGAAGTAGGTGACCGGGTCTTCGTCCATCACCCCGTTCTTCACGCCCTTCAGCCAGTAGTCGAAGAAGCGCAGCTGCTCGATGTCGATGTCCATGCCGGCCTCGCGCAGCGCCACCGGCCAGCCGCAATGCGCACCCGGCCCGACGATCATCTTGACGTTGCCTGGCGTGAGGTTGGCCAGGGTCATGAAGGCGCCGTGCCGCGTGCCGGCCTCATCCCAGTTGGCCGTGACCATCACGCCCATGCCCGGACGCTTCAGCGCCGCGAGGTGCGCCGAGGGGTTGGTCACCCTCCACCACGGCACGCCGACGGCCTCCGACACCGAATCCCGGTACGGCAGCTGCCCGGGCGAATCGAAGTTGCCTGCATGACTGGCAATTGCCTGCGCGAGTTCGGCCGCGCCGTCGGGTCCGTCGACAGCGACCGCGGACCGGTCACGTTGCGCCACCTGGTTGGTGCCGCCTTCCGCGGTGGGCGTGCCCACGTTTCCCTTGGGCGCCATGCCACCCAGCACCCACACCGGGTAAGGATCGAACTCCGCGCTCTGCGGAATGACGGCCTTCAGCGAAGGCGGACGCGTGGTGGCCGCCTGCATCTGGCTGCCACCCACGGCCGAGCAGCCCCACATGCCGATATTGCCGTTGCTGTACGGCTGCTTCGCGAACCACTCGGTCACGTCCCAGGCATCGTTCTTCGCGGGGTCGATCCACTCGCCGCGGTTGTAGCCCCGGTTGCTGCCATACGAAGCGTAGACGCCGCGAAAGTCGACGACGGCCACGTTGTAGCCGTGCTTGATCAGCGCCTCTTCGGGCGTGGTACGGCCGCGCCGGTTGTACGGTGTGTGGCTCCAGATCACCGGCAGCTTTTCGCTGGCCACCACGCCGTTCTTCGTCGGCCGGTACAGATCGGCAGCCAGCTTCACGCCATCGCGCATGGGAATGTAGAACGACGTTCTTTCCACGCCGTCAAAGGTCGCCGCGGAATAGCCCTCGTACTGGCCAGGCTTTGAAACCTTCGCGGGTGACTGCGCCAGTGCGGATGCCAGCGCTGCCACTGTCAGAGCGACCGCGATGCTCATGGAAATGCGCCGGTTCATTGGTCAATCTCCCCCACGTGCCTGCGCGGGATGCTACCAGCGCCCCAATGGATGGTGCGCGCCCGCAATGATTTCACCCACACCGGGTGTGGCGGCACGCTTTTCGGGCTGTGGTGAGACGCAGGAATGTCTGCGCTGAATCCCCGAACATCTCACGCCACTGGTGCAGCGTGTGCGCCTGCTGACTTGAATGGTTTTCCGGCATCACATAGCTTACGGCCACGGGAGGGTCATGCAGTGAGCTGGTCGGGAAGGCGATTTCTGGTTTCACGGGCAATTGCGGCATTGCTTGCGGCACTCCTGCTGTCCGCGCCCATGCAGGCGCCCGCGCATCATTCGTTCGGCATGTTCGACCGCGAACGCTCCATCGTCATCACCGGTGTCGTGAAGGAATTCCAGTGGACCAATCCGCATACGTGGATCCAGGTCATCGTCACCGACAAGAGCGGCAAGCAGGTGGAATGGAGTCTCGAAGGCGGCAGCCCCGGCATCCTCGGCCGCAATGGCTGGAAGCGCACTTCGCTGCAGGCCGGTGAAAAGATCACGGTGGAGATCTACCCGCTGAAGAGTGGCGAGCCGGGCGGCAGCTTCATCGAGATCACGAAGGCCGACGGCAGCAAGCTCCACTACCATGGCTAGGGTCTTGCTTGCGGCCGCGGCGCTGCTGTCTGCACTGGCCCTGGTTTCCTGCGGCAACACCTCCGATACCACTGCGGTCACGCCCTACGACCTCAGCGGCATCTGGATGAACGACGACACGCTGGACGAGCGCATGAAGCGCGAGGGCCGCACGCGCCAGACCGAAGCCGAACTGCGTGGCCCCTCGACCACCACCGCGCCGGCCGCGCCACCGCTCACCCCGGCCTACATGGCGGTGTACGAGCAGATGCGTGCCGAGGCCGCGCGCCAGGCCGAAGGCACCCAGACCTGCGAGTGGCCGGGCATGCCCACCATCATGACCTACCCTTATCCGTTCGAGGTGCTCACGACTCCGGGCCGCATCACCTTCATCTTCGAAGTGGAAAGCCAGGTACGGCGGATCTTCCTCGACCGCACCATGCATCTGCCGCCGGAGGACCTCGACCCTTCCTACAACGGCGATTCCATCGGTCACTGGGAAGGCAGGACACTGGTCATCGACACGGTCGGGTTCAATACCTACCGCCCCGTGCGTGGCCTGCCGCACAGCGATCAGCTGCGCATCGTCGAGCGCATCACGCCGGTGGACGCGGACACCATCACGGACGAAATGACCCTCACCGACCCCGAGGCTTTCACGGAGCCGGTGGTGATCAACGTGGAGTATTCCCGCCGACCCGACTGGCGCATCCGCGAATACTCCTGCGCCGAGAACAATCGCGACGCCCCGGACGCATCGGGTCAGCGGTCGGGTGCGATCGTGCGGTAGCGCGCCGGTTGAAGTTGATGGCGCAGCAAAGCTTGCGCTCATTCACACTTTCCGCGGTCAAGCACCCGTACTCCGGAAAAATGACAGGGTTGCCAAGTGCGTCCGCCCGCTCCGTCGGGATCTTCCGGTACCCTCCGCCGACACAAGTGCGCGCCCGGGAGAATGCGCATGACCGACCAACTGATGCGCGTGGCAAGAAGGCGCGTCTCACCCCCTGGATTCGCGCTGCTGCTCGCGGGCACCTACCTCGTGTTCGGTCTGGCCTGGATCCTCTTTTCCGACCGGGCCGTCGAAAGCGTGATCACCGACGTCAGCGCGCTCAGCCGGATCCAGACGGCCAAGGGCTGGTTCTACGTCATTCTCACCGCCTCGCTGCTGTTCGCGGGTGCCTGGTGGGCGATGGCCAGCATCGAGAACCTGCTGCAGCGTCACGCACTCACGGGGCTGCAGAATCGCAGCCTGTTTACCGAGCATGTGCAGAAGATCCTCGATCGCGAGCGCGGCACCGGCCGCACCGTCTTCGTTTCGGTCATGGACATCGACCACTTTCGCGACATCAATACCGGCCTCGGCTATGCCGCGGGCGATGTGGTGTTGCTGGAGGTGGCGCGCCGGCTGCGGGCATTCTTCCATGACGATGCCAGCGCCCATTTCGGAGGTGACACGTTCGCGCGGGTCACGGTGCTCGGCGCAGCGGATGCCGTGGAAAGGGCCAACCAGGATTACGAGCGGTTCCGCGAACAGCTCTGGCGACCCATATTCGTGAGCACGGGTGAAGTCGAGATCACGGGTTCGGTGGGCACCGCCACCTCGAACGATGAATGCCACGAGGCGGCCCGGCTGATCCGCTACGCGGAGATCGCCCAGGTCGAGGCACAGCGCCTCGGCGGTGATGTGCGTCTCTTCTATCGCCCCGAGTGGCAGAGCGAGATGCAGGATCGTCGCGACCTCGCCCTCGCATTGCGGCGCGCCATCGCAGAGGGCTGCATCACCGTCGTCTATCAACCCCAGATCGACATCGCCAGTGGCGATCTGCACGGCGTCGAGGTCCTGGCGCGATGGACGCACCCCTCGCTCGGTTCGATTTCCCCCGAGCGCTTTGTCGATGCGGCGGAGCGCTCATCGCAGATCGCCGCCCTGACGTCGCTGGTCATACGCCGGGCTCTGGATGAACTCAGCCGGGCAGGCGTGCTGGGCACCGTGGTGCCGCGGGTTGGTTTGAACATCTCCGGCCACCAGTTCCGCTCGTCGGAGCGTCTGGCCTCGCTTGCCGAGACGCTCGAAGCGCATCGTGACCGGCTCTGCCTGCTGACGCTCGAGGTGACCGAATCGGATGCCCTGCACGGCCGGGACAGGGCAAGAGCCTTCTTCCAGGACATGCGCGAGCGTGGCGCGACCATCAGCATCGACGACTTCGGCACCGGCCATTCGTCGCTCGCGCAATTGAAGACGCTGCCGATCCAGGAGCTGAAGATCGACCGCCAGTTCGTGATGAGCCTGCCGGAGGATCAGGACGATCTCGCCATCACGCGGACGGTTCTGGCGATGAGCCGGTCATTGAATCTGCGCACGGTGGCAGAAGGCGTGGAGACGGCCGAACAGCTCGCGCTGCTGCGCGAGTTGGGTTGCACGGTTGCGCAGGGCTATTTCATCGCGCGGCCCATGCCCATCGATGATCTGCTCAAGTGGCTGGCCGCGCGCAGCAAGGCCGCCCAGGGGCAGTTGGCTCAATCCCGCCTGGACGCGCGCGCAGCGTGGTGCGGGCGTTGACGCGGGCAGAACTGGTCCGCCGCCGGATTGAATCAGTGGGCGCTGCCTGTGCCAACCGCCTTGAACGGCGGCCTGGCAAGCCACACCAGCGGCACCATCACCACGAACAGCATCGCGAAGATCAGGAACATGTCATTGGCGCCCATGGTGAGCGCCTGGCTGTTGATCACCTGGGCGGTGGTTGCATAGGCGGCGTCGCCGTGGATGCCAAGATCATTCAGCTGTGACTGATACGCCGCCCACGCGGGTGAATCCGGCGTGAGGTGTTCGGTCATCGTGGCGTAGTGGTATTCGCTGCGATCAGTCCAGAAGAACACGGTGACGGCAGTGGCGACGCTGCCGGAGAAGGTGCGCACGAAGTTCGACAGGCCGGCGGCCGATGCCAGTTCCGAAGCTGGCAGGCCCGACATGATGATCTGGTTCAGCGGCAGGAAGAACAGCGGCAGGCCGAAGCCCATGATGAAGCGCGGCAGCGCCATCTGGCCGAATGAAACCTGCGCGGTCTCGGATGCAAACCACATCAGGGCCACGAACTGGATGACGAAGGCCAGGGTTGGCGCGGCGCGCAGGTTGATGCGATACAGGTTGCGGCCGATCACCGGCGCGATGATCAGCGCCATCAGGCCGATGGGCGCCATGGCCCACCCGGCCCAGGTGCTGGTGTAGCCCAGCGCTGTCTGCAGCCACAGCGGGAAAATCACGTTCACGCCCATGAACGCGAAGTACGCCACGGCGATGGTCATGGTGCCGACGCGGAAATTGCGGCGCGCGAACAGGTGCAGGTCGATGATGGGGTGCTTGTCGGTGAGCTCCCAGGGAATCAGGAAGGTGATCGCGATCACGCCGATGGCAGCCGCGGCGATGATCTCGCCCGAGTGGAACCAGTCCTGCTCATTGCCGTTGTCCAGCATGAACTGCAGTGCGCCGACGCCGATGACCAGCAGCACGAGGCCCACCACGTCCACCGGCACCTTCACGCGCCGTGATTCGCGCTTGCGCAGCAGCATCCAGCTCACGCCGGCCGCGAACAGGCCGCCGGGAATGTTGATGTAGAACAGCCACGGCCAGCTGAAGTTGTCGGTGATCCAGCCGCCGAGCACCGGGCCGACGATGGGCGCGACGATCACCACCATGGCCCACAGGCCGAGCGCAAGGCCGCGCAGGTGCACCGGGTAATTGCGCAGCAGCAGCGCCTGCGCCACCGACATCATCGGCCCCGACACCACACCCTGGATCAGGCGCGCGGCGATCAGCATCGGCATGGAGGTGGCCATGCCGCACAGGGCGCTGAACACGATGAACAGCAGATTTGACACTACAAAAGTGCGCACTTCGCCGAAGCGACGGCCGATCCATCCGGCCAGCGGCTGCACCACGGCCGCGGCGAGCAGGTAGGAGCTGATCGCCCAGGTGCCTTCGGAAGGGCTGACGGCCAGACTGCCGGCAATGGATGGAATCGACACGTTGACGATGGTCATGTCGAGGATTTCCATGAAGCTCGACAGGCCGATGGCAATGGTCAGGAACACCAGCATGATGCCGCGCAGCGGCGGGTACTCACCCGGCTGCAGCTCGGCTTGCTTGTTCTCTTCGGCCATGGCTGTGCGGGAAGTTATTTCCCGGAATTGGCGCGGATGATTTCGGCCGCCTCGGCAGCTGCGACGGCCAGATCCTGTGCATAGGAGCTGGTCTGTTCGTGGATGTCGGACACCGGATCCGCGGCCAGCACGGCACCGCTGCGATCATGGGTGTCGACCGTTGCGGTGATGGAAAGCCCGATGCGCAGCGGGTGTTCGGCCAGCTCGGCCGGATCCAGCGCGATCTTCACCGGCAGGCGCTGCACGACCTTGATCCAGTTGCCGGATGCATTCTGCGGTGGCAGCAGCGAGAACGCCGCGCCGGTGCCGGCGGCAAGGCCGATCACATGGCCATGGAACACCACATCCGAGCCGTACAGGTCCGACACCAGCGTGGCGGGCTGGCCGAGCCTGAGGTTGCGCAGCTGGCCTTCCTTGAAGTTTGCGTCCAGCCACACGTCCTGCAGCGGAATGATGCTCAGCAGCCTTTCGCCCGGCGCCACGCGCTGGCCCAGCTGCACGCCGCGCTGGGCAACATAGCCGCCCACCGGCGCCACCACGCTGGTGCGCTTCAGCGCCAGCCAGGCATCCTGGTACGCGGTGCTGGCCGCCTGTACCGCAGGGTTCTGTTCCAGCGAAACACCGGACACCAGCGCACGCGCTGCGGCGGCCTGCTGGCGCGCCTGGGTGAGCGCGGCCTCGGCCAGCTGCACGGCCTCGCGCGCATGGCGCACCTCTTCGCCGGCAACAGCCTGCTGGGCCAGCAGCGGCTCGCGCCGGGCAAGGTCGGCCTGCGCGCGCTCCAGCTGCAATTCGCGCTCGGCGATGCCGGCGTCGTACTGCACGGCCTGCGCCGTCTGCATGCGCACCTGCCGCACCGTCTGCGCCAGCTCGGCTGCCGTGCGGGCCAGGCGTTGCTTCGCGTCGGTGTCGTCGAGCTTCAGCAGCGTCTGGCCGGCCTCGACTTTCGATGTATTGCGCACGAATACCTCGACCACGGTGCCGTCGACTTCCGTCGACACGCCGATCTGGTTGCCGACCACGTAGGCATCGTCGGTCTTTTCGCGCTTGGACAGCACCAGCACGTCAAGCACCGCCCAGGCCGCACCCAGCGTGATGAAGATGGCGGCGATGATCAGCAGGATGCGGCGGCGCTTGCCATTGCCGTTGCCGTTGCCGTTGGTGGGTTGCGCGGGAGTGGGATCGCTCATGGCTTGTCTTCCGTCTGCACCGGATTTCCTGCCAGTGCCTGCTTGAGTTGTACATCGGCGAGCACAGCTGCCAGGTTCACGCTGACCAGCTGTTGCTGTTCGTCCAGTTCGGCGAGCTGCGCCGCAAGTCCGGGCCCCGCATGGGACAGCTCGCCCTGCAGGCGCGCGGCCGCCGCACTGGTCATGGACCTGGCTGCCGCCAGTTGTTGTTCACGTTCGGCGCGCTGCTGGCCGGCCTGCGCCAGCCGCGTCGCTGCAGTGCCGGCTTCACGGGCGGCGTTCACGACGGCGTCGTCGTAGGCTGCGATCGCGACGTCGAGGCGCGCCTGCGCAGCATCATGGCGTGCGCGCCGCAGTCCGGCATCGAAGAGGGGAAGGTCGAAGGCGATGCCGAACTGCGGCGCGCGTGAACCGCTTTCCAGAAGTTTTCCGATGTCGACGCTCGACAAGCCGGCGAGCGCCCGCAGCGAAATGTCCGGATAGAAACTGGCACGGGCCGCGTCGGTGTCGCGCAGCGCGGCTTCCACGCGCCAGCGGCTGGCCGCAATGTCCGGGCGACGCGCAAGCAGGTTGGTGCCCGCGTCGGGCGGCAGCGAACTGTTCACCTGGGGCAGATCCCGCCGGGCAAGCGGCGGCAGCGCGCTGGCATCCACACCGAGCAGCCCTGCCAGGTTCACGACTTCCAGCTGCTGCGCACCGCGGGCCATCGCGAGCTGCTCGCGTTGCGCCGCCAGCTGCCGTTTCGCATCCAGCGTCGCATCGTTGCTGTCGAGGCCTGCATCCTGGCGAGCCGCGGCGATGGCGAGCAGTCGTTCGCGCAGAGTCACCGCCTGTTCCTGCAGGGCAACGCGCGCACTGTCCGCCTGCCAGTTGAAATAGGCCTGGCTGACGGCCGATGCGAGCCCCAGCGTGGCGATCTGCCGCTCGGCCGCGACCGCGCGCGCGCGATCGATCGCGCCCTCCATCGCGGCGTGCTGCTTGCCCCACCAGTCGAACTGGTAGCGCACCGCGGCGCCCAGATCCGACTGGTCGTACCAGTGAAAGCCCAGGAACTCGGGCGGAATCATGCCGTTGTCGGACAGGCGCTGACGCGTGATGCCGGCAGTGGCATTGACCGAGACACCCAGCGCGGCGCCAGCCACGCGTACATCGTCTTCCGCGGCACGAATGCGCGCATCGGCACCGGCAATGCTTGGCCCCGTTCCCACGGCCACTTCCACCAGCGCGTTCAGCGTCGCATCGTCATAGCTCTTCCACCACTGCGCTTCGGGCCAGCCGCCGGTGGCTTCGGCACTGGCGACCACGGGCGCGGACTCGCGCAATTCGGCGCTGGCTTTCGGCGGCGGACGCAGTGCGGCACAGGCGCTGGTGAGGAGCACAGCGCCGACCATCGCAAGGTGCGCGGGCGTGGGGGGTCGCCTCATGCGCTTTCGTCCTGCGATGGCTCGGCGCCGGCGTTCAAGGCGTCAATTCCAGCCAGTAGTCGCTTCAGGCCTTCGAGCAGCTGCTGCTTCTCGGCGGCACTGAACCCGGCGAAAGCGGCGCTCACTTCGGGGGTGATCAGCGGCAGCATTCTCTGGATCAGTTCCTCACCAGCCGGCTGCAGCGTCAGCAGCATGCGGCGCCGGTCGGCGGTGTCGGGGCTGCGGCTGACAAACCCGCGTTCCACCAGCGCATCGCTGATGCGCGTGAGATTGGCCGGGCTTTGTGCCAGCGCCACGCACAGATCACCCGCCGAAGCATGGCCATCGTGTGCGAGCAGGCCGGTGAGCATGCGGAATTCGGCTTCAGTCAGACCGGCGGGCTTCAGTTGCCGCTCCAGCACGGCATTGAAATCGCGCCCGAGGATCATGGCCGCGCGCAGGACCAGGGTTTCGGTCGCTGGCAGCTGCGGCAACTTGCGCCGCAACTTCTTCAACCGTTCCTCGATATGCAGGAGTTGGGTCAGGGGCATGGGGAACGTTTTATACCTGAAATATTCAGGCCTGAAAAGTCTACTCGTTCCGGTCCCCGGAAAGGGCGTGTAAAAGCCCGGATGGCTGTATCGGCCAGCAGATGGCGCTGCGCCCGGGTTCCGTGTTGTGCCGCGGCCGACCGGAGCCGAACTGCAGGTTCTGGTCCAGCAGATCGCAGGGCGCTGAGCTCATCCGGTCATGTTCGCTATACGCTCAAGACTCCGTACCGCGATGGCACCACGGACATTGACGAGCAGGCGCTCAGCGCCTGAGCATCCCCATGATGTCGTCGAGCGGATTGCCGTCGCCATCCATGTCGAGCATGGAAGCCAGGCCGCCGGCGCCGCCGGCCCGCTGAGCCCTGGCTCTTTCGCCACCCAGCAATCCTCCCAGCAGTCCGCCCAGGCCGCCGCCGGAACTGGCCGCCGGCGCACCCTGCGCGCTGCCCATCTTCTGCTTTGCCATGTAGCCGGCGACCAGCATGGCCACCATGGGCAGCATCTTCTTCAGCACATCCGGGCTCAGGCCGGTCGTCGATGCCGCGTTCTGCGCGACCGCGCGGCTCACGTCCTTGGACCCGACTATCTGTCCCAGCACGTCATTGCCGCGGTTGACCGGTGTCGGTTGCGGGGCGAGCACGTCATCGAGCAATCCGCCACCACCGAGCTTGCCGAGCAGGCCGCCGAGTCCTTCCAGTCCGGAAGGTTGCGCCTGCGCCTGCTTCTTGAATCCGCCCAGTATTGCCGGGGTCAGTGCCGCCGCGCCGCTGGCAGCCTGCGCCTCGGTGACGCCCAGTTCCTTCGCGATCGATTGGATGCCGCCCATCTGGGCGAGCAGGTCGGTGATCTGCATGTCCGTGCTCCGGTTGGTTCTGGATGAGTCAGTGAACGGTCATTGACCGAACTAGTCGAGAAGCTCCTTCGGCACCTTGCCACCGTTGGCGGCGACTTGCGCCAGCACCTTCTTGTGCAGCCACATGTTCATCTTCGCCGAGTCGCCCATCAGCTCCGCCGGGCAACCCAGCTCCGTGGCGAGCTCCTTGCGCGCGGCGTAGCCGCTATCCATGTCGAGCAGCTTCAGCAGATCGACGATCGAGGTGCGCCAGTTGAGCTTCTGCGGATTCGCCGCCGCGCGCTGCTCCATGACGGCTTCGATGTCGACGGGCGGTGGCGGCGGTGCTGGGCGCGCCGCAGGTGCTGGCGCGCCGCCGGCGGCGGTTCGTTGCAGGGGTGGTGCCGCCTCCGCCTTCCTGCCACCGATGCCAAGCTTCGAGAGGATGGTGCTGAAGATGGACATTGCGCTCTCCTCCGGTTCAGGACTGCCAGAAGCAGGTCCGACGAACCCAGGCCGGCGGGGCTGGTAGCTTGCTGCTGAATGCATCGCCGATTGCATCCGCCTCGGCGGCGGCGCAGCTGGACGTGCCCGCTGCTGCGGCAGCGGAAGCCGCGGCAGCACTCCTCATCGAGGGGCGCGTTGTCCCTTTCGTTGACGAAGGACATGTGAGCCTGTTCCGCATCCGCAATGGCCGCGTGAATTTCCGCAGCCGTTTCGTGCGCAACGAGCGCTACTCGCTACCTGTCGCTGCTTGTCAGTGACGGCATTCGGCGCGGGTCCGTGGGGGATCGCCGACACTGGTAGCACCGAATAGCACCTGGTACCTGTGTCAGTGGTCACGAAAATCACGGGACTGCCTATCGAGCCGCCGGCCTGGAGTACCCGCATACGGCCCACGCCCAAGTAGCCAAGGAAGCAGGGCACGCAGGTCCGGGTCATGGCCAGGCTGTCGGGACTCAGGCGCAGGTACCAGTTCACACCGCGCGCGCCAGCGCCACATGTAACATGCGCGCGGGTCCGGTACCTGGTATCGGGCTTGTTCAATCATTCAAGGAGAGATCTGGATGCGTAAAGCAGTAATCCTCGGCGCGGTGGCGGCACTTGGCATGAGCACGGCGTTTGCAGGCGAAAGCGTGAGCTACAGCTATGTGGATGCCGGCTACGGCTACGGCGAACTGGCAAGCGGCGAGGTCCATGGCGACGGTTTCAAACTGGCCGCCTCGCTCGAACTGCCGGCCAATTTCATCGTGGTTGCCAATTATCGCGATTTCACGTTCGATGACAGCGGCAGCAACCTTGACATCTCCGAACTGGGCGCAGGGCTTGCCTACAAGTGCGCGCTGGGCGAGATGTTCGACATCCTGACCGGTGTGTCCTACCAGAGGCTCGAGATCGAGGGTACGAGCGAGACGGGCTTCGGCCTGAGCCTGGGGACCCGTGGCCGCGTGACCGACAACGTGGAGGTGTCGGTCGGGCTGGAGTATGCGGACATCAAGAACATTCCCAGCACCTTCACCCTCTCGGCAGGTGTGCGTCGCTATTTCACGCCGGCCTTCTCGGCTGGCCTGGATGTGCGGAAGTCGGAATTCGGCGGCTTTGTCGGCGAGACCAGCTTCATTGCAGGCGTGCGCTACGACTTCGGCAGCCTGTTCAACTGAGATTGTCCACGGCCGCGGCCGTGAACCAGCCAGGGCGGCCAGCGATGGCCGCCCTGTTTCGTTGAGCACTGCCACGCGGAGAAGCTGGTGGCATTGTCCCGGAGCCACCGGATCTGATGGCGCCACTGGCAGCGCCGGTGCCACCGCCGCGCACACACCTGATGTTCGGGCGGCATTGCCGGGTAAACACACGCCCGAACCCCGGAGTTGAGCAGCAGGGCCCAAGGCCAGCCGATTCTGCGCACGTGCGCAGTTTTCCGCGGTCGCAATCAGGTGAATACCTGATGTTGCTCGTGCAAGTTGCGACGACTTGGAGATAATCTGCCGGCAGAGTAAGTCACACCATAGGAGCGTCGGCAATGAACGATTCCATTCAGGTGACGAAGCTGCCGCCCCACTCCATGCGCGACCAGGCGGCCAGTACTTTGTTAAGCGAGCTCGTTGCGCACCTGCGCGAACACCGTACCGATTTGCGGCAGGAATGGGCGCAGCGCATCACCACGGCACGCTTGCTGACCGCGATGAGCGAGGACGAGGTGTTCAACGAAGCGACCGCCGTCTACGACCAGTACGTCGAGGCGCTGGAGACCGGCACCTTCGAGGCACTGCAGGCCTACGCGCGCAACCTCTCGGAACGCATCATTCCCCGCGGTGTCGAGACGCATGAGGTCGTCGGCATCGTACTGCTGCTGCGCGACGTGCTGGCCCGCTCGCTGTTCGCGAAATATCAGCACGACTTCGCGAAACTCAACCGTATTCTCGATGCCTATGAGCCGGCCGCCAACCGGATCGCCAATACGGTGGCCGTCGGTTTCGTGCAGGAGCGCGAACGCATCATCCGCGAACAGCAGGAGGCAATCCGCGAACTCTCGACACCGGTGTTGCAGGTGCGTGAGCGCTTGCTGATCCTGCCGATTGTCGGGGCCATCGATCCGCAGCGTGCCCGGCAGCTCACCGAGCAGCTGCTGCACGGCATTCGCGCCACGCGTGGCAAGGTCGTTGTGATGGATCTCACCGGCGTGCCGGCAGTCGACTCCAACATCGCAAACCACCTGGTGCAGACCGTGGAGGCCACGCGCCTGCTGGGCGCCACGGTCATCGTTACCGGCCTGTCACCTTCCATCGCGCAGACGCTGGTCAATATCGGCGTCGATCTGGGCAAGATGAATACCGTCGGCGACCTGCAGGGCGGCATCGAACAGGCCGAACGCCTGCTCGGTTACAAGGTCGTGCCGACGACGCAGCAGGACGACGCGCGATCGGGCGGGTAGGCGGCGATCCCTCCATGGCATGGCCTTCGGTCCCGATCCTCAAAGAGGGCGACGTACTCATAGCGAGCATTCAGTCGGCGCTGACTGACGTCGATCTGGTCGCGCTGCGCGACGCGCTGGTCAAACAGGTTTCCACCTATCGCACGCGTGGTGTCATCGTGGATGTCACCGCGCTGGACGTGGTCGATTCCTTCGCTTCACGCACGCTGCGCGACCTGGCGCACATGATCAGATTGCGGGGCGCCAGAACGGTGATCGTCGGGATCCAGCCTGAAGTTGCCTTTGCCATGGTGCAACTGGGGTTGACCCTGGAGGACATCCCCACCGCGCTCGACCTGGAAGAGGGCATGGCGTTTCTCGGCGCGCGCTGACCATGTCAAGCCAAGACGTCGACGTCGATACACGTGATGTCCAGGTAGCTGTCGCTCGTTCAGAGGACGTGGTTGATGCGCGCCAGCAGGGACGCAACCTGGCCATCAGCCTGGGCTTCACGTCCAGCGAGGCGACACTGATCGCCGCCGTGATTTCCGAACTGGCGCGCAATATCGTCAAGTACGCCGGTCACGGCCAGATCATCATGCGTTCCGGCCCCGACGGCATGCTGTTCGTGATCGCCCGCGACAACGGTCCGGGCATTGCCGACGTGCGCGCCGCGCTGCGCCCTGCCTTTTCGACTTCGGGCGGTCTGGGCCTCGGGCTGGCCGGTGTGCGCCGCATCGCCGACCAGTTCGAGATTGTGTCCGATTCCGGCGGTACGACTGTCACGCTGGGAAAGCGGCGCCGATGATTCGCCAGCCGCTCGAGATCGGTGTCGCACAGCAGGCGTCGCCGGGCGAAGTGCTTTCGGGCGACCGCTACTTCCTCTGGCAGTCGGACACCCGCGCGGTGCTCGGCGTGATCGACGGGCTGGGTCACGGCGCGGAGGCGGCCCTTGCTGCCGAGGCTGCGCGTGCGGCCCTTGATGAGCCCGCCGGGCAGTCATTGCGTGAGCTGATACTGCGTTGCCATGAGCGCCTGCGCGGTACGCGCGGCGCCACGATGACGCTGATAGGGATTGACACGGTGTCATGGCTGCTCGAATGGATCGGTGTCGGCAATGTGGTCGGGGTGCTCCTGCACCCGGAAGGTTCCGGCCAGCTGTCCCGCACCGAGCTGTTCGTGCGTGGCGGTGTCGCCGGCAGGTCGCTGCCTTCGACCACCGCGTCCATCGCCCGCATCGCGCGCGGCGACATGGTAGTGGTCGCAACCGATGGCGTCCGTTCCGGATTTGCGTACGACATCAATCGCATCGAAGCCCCGCAACCGCTGGCCGAGCGCCTGCTGGCGCAGCATCACACCGGGTACGACGACGCGCTGATAGTCGCCGCGCGCATCCAGCGAGGTGAGACATGAGCGTCACCGACAGTTTCGTTGCGGAATATCGCGAGGCGCTGGATCGCTATCTTGGCGGCACGGGTGAAGCGGCTCTGTCCAGCGCTTACGAAATCGGCCGCAGCATGCTGGCCGCAGGCCTCGGCATCCTTGATCTGGTTTCGCTCCATGAGCAGGTGGTGGCCAGCATCGGGCCGGTGCGGCCCACGGAGGACATGACGGGCAGCTTCCTGATGGAGAGCCTCTCTCCCTTCGAGATCAGTTACCGTTCGGTGGATGAGGCTAACGCGGCATTGCGCCGGCTCAACGAATTGCTGGAGGCGGAGGTCGGTCGTGTCGCCCATGCACTGCATGATCAGGCCGGCAGCATTCTGGCCACCGCCACACTGGAACTGGACATGGCGGCAAAGGAACTGTTGCCCGCCGGCCATCAGCGGCTCGCCAGCGTGCGCCGTTTGCTGGACGAAACGGGCGAGCAACTGCGCCATCTGTCGCATGAGCTGCGGCCGACCATCCTCGACGATCTCGGGCTGCATCCGGCGCTGGAGTTTCTGGCGCAGGGCTTCGAGCAGCGCAGCGGCCTCGAGGTAATCGTATGCGGCCAGTTGCGGCAACGTCTGCCGGTAGCCGCGGAGATCGCCATTTACCGCATTGCGCACGAGGCGCTCAACAATGCGATACGTCACGGTGGCGGTGCGCTTGTCATCACCATCTCACTGGAAGAGCTGGCCGCGGGCGCCCGCTGCGTCATCGCCGACAACGGCACGGGCTTCGACGTGGAATCGGTGCTGGAGGGTGGCGGCAGTCGCGGCCTCGGTCTGCTGGGCATGTGCGAGCGCGCCAACGCGGTTGGCGGCAGTTGCAGCATCAGCTCGCAGCCGGGGCAGGGCACCCAGATCGACGTGATCGTGCCGCTGCATTGCGCGGTGCCGGCGGAGTAGGCCATGGTGCGCATAGCCATCGTCGACGACCACATGATCCTGTTGCAGGGCATCCGCAAGCTGCTGGAAGCAGAGGGCGGGTACCAGGTGGTGGGCGAGGCCTGCGACGGACGCGAAGGGGTCGAGCTGGTGCGCCGGTTGAAACCGGACATCGCCATCATGGATATCACCCTGCCAGGGTTGAACGGCCTCGATGCGGCGCGACAGATCGCCTCGATGGCGCCGCGCACAAGGATCATCCTGTTGACCATGCACAAGGAAAGTCCCTATGTCATCGAAGCGCTCAATGCCGGAGTGCACGGCTACGTCATCAAGACCGAAGCCAGCGCGGACCTGCTGCGCGCAATCCGGGAGGTCTGCGGGGACCGGACCTATTTCAGTCCCGGCATAGCGCAGATCGTCGTGGATGCCTATCGCAACCGGGACACGCTGCAGGTCGATCCGCTTACGGCACGAGAGCGTGAGGTGCTGCAGCTCATCGCGGAGGGCCACAGGACCAAGCAAGTCGCCACCAGTCTGGGCATCAGTCTGAAGACCGCCGAGTCCCATCGCACGCACCTGATGAAGAAACTCCATATCCACGACACCGCCGGGCTGGTGCGTTACGCGGTCCGCCGCGGTCTGATCCATCCCTGAGGCAAAGCCAGACAGGTGTTTCCACGACGGAATTCGGGTAATGACCCGATTGCCGGTCGATGCCTTGTCATTCAGGGTAGGTCACATGGTGGCAACAGCCGAATCGGTGCAAATGAACCAGGTGGATCGGGGGGGCTTCCCGCCGCGGGGCTTGCAGCACGGCATCGGTGCAGTGGACTCGGGCCGCACCATGAGCATGTTGCGCGGTTGCCTGCTGGCGCTGGTCGAGGCCACGCCCGGCCTCGTGATGATCTCGAACAGCCGCGGCCAATTGCTGTACATGAACGGCATGGGCCGACACATGCTCAGAATGGAACCGGACGAGAGCATCCTCCTGCTCACGGTGTACGATTTCTATTCGCCCCGCTCCTGCGACCTGCTGCTGGACGAGGCCATCCCCGCCTGTCTGCACGCCGGCTTCTGGCGCGGTGAGATGGTGCTGATCGACAGCCAACAGTCCGAGATACCCGTTTCGCAGGTGCTGATCGCGCATCGGGTCCGGGAACCCAATGGTGAGGAGTCGACAGTGCTGTCGAGCATTGCCTGGGACATCCGCGAGATGAAGCAGGTTGAGCACCAGCTGCGCCATCAGGCAACCCACGATGCGCTCACTGGCCTGCCCAATCGCGCGAAGCTGATGGATTGCCTGCGTGAGGCCATCCAGACGGCAGAGGGGAACGAGACCTCCCTGGGGGTACTGTTCCTGGATCTCGACGGCTTCAAGCAGATCAACGACACGCTCGGCCACGAAGCCGCCAACCAGCTGTTGCGCGCACTCGGCCAGCGGCTGAAACGTCGCCTGCGCGTGCAGGACGTGATCGCGCGCTATGGCGGCGACGAGTTCGTGCTGCTCATCCCCGATCTGGGTGCACGCAGCGACATCACGCGCATCGTGGAGCAGGTCCAGGAAGTCCTGTGGGAGCCGTTCGTCGTCGGCGGGGATTCCGTGTGGATCAGCGGCAGCATTGGCATTGCCGTGTATCCCTGCGATGGCCGCGATGCCGATACCCTGCTGCGGCGAGCTGACAGCGACATGTACAGACAGAAGGAACAATTCAAAAGCGTCTCTTGAATGAGGGAATTGCCGGGCCGCTTACTCCCAGGCGACCGGCACAACGCGCCTCGGGTCTGGCGCAGATCCGGTGCGCGAACTCGCGGCCGGCAACTCACGTTGCGGGCCGCCTTCTTGTGTGCATGGGAGGAACCGCATGGCCATGTCGGAGGAACTGGTGAATGGAAAGTGGGAGAAATCAGGACCGGTCCTTCCGGGGGGCGTGAATCAGGCAGATGAACATGAGCAGGGAAGACATGAAGACTCATGATCCGCAGGATGCATCAGCCTGTCAGCGCGTCAGCCTCTTGTACTGCACACGATGCGGCTGGTTGGCCGCGTCGCCGATACGCCGCTTCAGATCGGCCTCGTACTCCTGGTAATTGCCCTCGAAGAACACCACCTGGGAGTCGCCCTCGAAGGCCAGGATGTGGGTGGCAATGCGGTCCAGGAACCAGCGATCGTGCGAGATCACCACGGCGCATCCGGGAAATGCCAGCAGCGCCTCTTCCAGTGCGCGCAGGGTTTCAATGTCGAGGTCGTTGGTGGGTTCATCCAGCAGCAGCACGTTGCCGCCACTCTTCAACACCTTGGCCAGGTGCACGCGATTGCGCTCGCCGCCGGAGAGTTCGCCGATCAGTTGCTGTTGCTGCGTGCCCTTGAAATTGAAGCGGCCGACGTAGCCGCGCGATGAAGTCTCGTAGTTGCCGACCTTGATCAGGTCCAGTCCGCCGGAAATTTCCTGCCACACGCTGTTCTTGTCGTTGAGCGACTGGCGCGACTGGTCCACATACGACAGCTTCACGCTGGGGCCGGTGCGCACTTCGCCGCTGTCGGGCTTTTCCTGGCCAGTGAGCATCCGGAACAGCGTGGTCTTGCCGGCCCCGTTCGGACCGATGATGCCCACGATGCCGCCCTTGGGCAGGCTGAAAGAGAGGTTGTCGATGAGCAGCCGGTCGCCAAAGCCCTTGCTGAGGTTCTTTGCCTCGATGACCAGGTCACCGAGGCGCTCACCCGGCGGAATGTAGATCTCGTTGGTTTCATTGCGGCGCTGGAACTCCTGCGAGGACAGTTCCTCGTAGCGCTGCATGCGCGCCTTGCTCTTGGCCTGCCGCGCCTTGGGGTTGGAGCGCACCCACTCGAGTTCCTTCTCGAGCATCTTCTTCAGGCCTTCCTGCTGGCGCTCTTCCTGCTGCAGGCGCGCTTCCTTCTGTTCCAGCCACGAGGAGTAATTGCCCTGCCACGGAATGCCATGGCCACGGTCCAGTTCGAGGATCCACTCGGCCACGTTGTCGAGGAAGTAGCGGTCGTGCGTTACCGCGATCACGGTGCTGGGGTATTCCTCGAGGTATCGTTCCAGCCACGCCACCGATTCGGCATCCAGGTGGTTGGTGGGTTCGTCGAGCAGCAGCATGTCGGGTGCGGACAGCAGCAACTGGCACAGTGCCACGCGGCGCTTCTCACCGCCCGAGAGCTTGCCAATGACCGCATCCCACTCGGGCAGGCGCAGCGCGTCGGCGGCGATGTCCAGCTTGCGCTCCAGTTCCCAGCCGCCGGCGGCGTCGATCTTGTCCTGCAGCTTCGCCTGCTCCTCCAGCAGCGCGTTCATCTCGTCGTCCGACATCGGTTCGGCGAACTTGTCGCTGATCGCATTGAAACGCGCGACGTTGGCGAAGGCTTCGCCAAGACCCGTCATCACGGCCTGGCGCACGGTGTGCTTTTCGTCGAGCTGCGGCTCCTGCTGCAGGTAGCCGACGCGGATGCCGGTCTGCGCGCGTGCCTCGCCGTCGATGTTGGTATCGACGCCGGCCATGATCTTCAGCAGCGTGGACTTGCCGGCGCCGTTGAGGCCCAGCACGCCGATCTTGGCGCCCGGGAAAAAGGACAGGGAAATGTCGCGCAGGATGGTCCGCTTGGGCGGCACAACCTTCGAGACGTGGTTCATGGTGTAGATGTATTGGGCCATGCAGCAATGATAGTCTGGCCGTCGCTTGAACGCCCCCCCGACAACCCGGAGCGTGGTGGTCATCGCCGACGAGGCGCTGGGGCGATATGGTTTTCCCGACGGCCATGCATTCGGCTGCGATCGGCTGGGAGTCTTTCTCTCCGAGTACCGCGCGCGCGGTTTCGACAGTCGCTGCATTGCTCAGCCTTCGCGCATTGCCGGGGATGCCGAGTTGCTGCGGTTCCATACGCCGCGCTACCTGGAGTTCGTGCGCAAGCGTTCGACCGAGGGCGGCGGCACGCTCGACGAGGGCGACACGCCGGCGTTTCGCGGTTGCTACGAGATCGCCGCGCGCGTTGTCGGCGCGACGCTGGATGCCGCGGATGCGCTGCTGGCCGGGCGCGCGCACCGGGGGTTCGTTCCCATCGGTGGGCTGCACCACGCGGCGCGCGACCGCGCGGCCGGTTTCTGCGTGTTCAACGACATCGGTGTGCTGATCGAGACCCTGCGCCAGCAGGGCCTGCGGCGCATCGCGTACGTGGACATCGATGCGCATCACGGCGATGGCGTGTTCTATTCATTCGAGGATGATCCGGATCTCGCGATCGCCGACGTGCACGAAGACGGCCGGTTCCTGTATCCGGGCACCGGTGGCGACCACGAAACCGGCATTGCCGCGGCGCAGGGCACGAAGCTGAACATTCCATTGCCGCCGGCCGCCAACGACGCGATGTTCGCCGAGCTCTGGCCGAGAGTGATGGCGCATCTGGAGCGCGCCGCACCGGAATTCATCATTCTCCAGTGCGGGGCCGACAGCCTGGGCGGCGATCCGCTCGCGCATCTGCAACTGACCACGGCCAGTCACCGGCTGGCAGCGACCAGCCTTGCCCGACTCGCAGACTCACAGGGGCATGGGCACCTGCTGGCGCTGGGCGGCGGTGGCTATGACCGGCGCAATGTCGCCGCGGGCTGGAATTCGGTGCTGGAGTCGCTGCTGGAGGCCTGACGGAACGGTTTCGGGTACGCTAGGCGCCCTTTTTTCAAGCAGGTTGGCTGGTCCATGTATTCCGAGTCGATGACGATCGAACGATTTGATCCCGATCTGGCGCGCGCGCTCGACGGCGAGAGGCAGCGTCAGGAAGATCACATCGAGCTGATCGCCTCGGAGAACTACGCAAGCCCGCGCGTGCTGTCCGCACAGGGTTCGGTGCTGACCAACAAGTACGCCGAAGGCTATCCCGGCAAGCGCTACTACGGTGGCTGCGAATTCGTCGACGTGGTCGAGCAGTTGGCCATCGATCGCGCCAAACGCCTGTTCGGCGCGGACTTCGCCAATGTGCAACCGCATTCGGGCAGCCAGGCCAATGCCGCGGCCTATCTCGCGCTGATCAATCCGGGCGACACCATCCTGGGCCTGAGCCTGGATCATGGTGGCCACCTGACCCACGGCTCGAAGGTGAATTTCTCCGGTCGCGTGTTTCGCGCGGTGAGCTACGGCCTGAAGAAGGAGGATGGCCTCATCGACTACGACCAGCTCGAGGCGGTGGCACTGGCCGAGAAGCCGAAGCTGATCATCGCCGGCTTCTCCGCTTACTCGCGCCACCTGGATTTCGCGCGCTTCCGTCGCGTGGCCGACCAGGTGGGCGCGTACCTGCTGGTGGACATGGCGCATGTGGCCGGCCTCGTTGCCACTGGCCTGTCTCCCAATCCGATCCCCTTTGCCGACGTGGTGACCACCACCACGCACAAGACGCTGCGTGGGCCGCGCGGCGGCATGATCCTGGCGCGTGCCAACCCCGAGATAGAAAAGAAGCTCAACTCGCTGGTGTTCCCCGGCACGCAGGGCGGGCCGCTGATGCACGTGATCGCGGCCAAGGCGGTGGCTTTCCAGGAAGCGCTGCAGCCGGATTTCAAGGTGTACCAGCAGCAGGTGCTGGGCAATGCGCGCGCGATGGCCGGTGCGTTCCAGCGGCGCGGCTACAAGATCGTCTCCGGTGGCACCGACAACCACCTGTTCCTGCTCGAGCTTTCCGACAAGACCATGAACGGCAAGGAGGCCGATGCGGCGCTGGGCAAAGCGCACATCACCGTGAACAAGAATGCGGTGCCCAACGATCCGCGGCCGCCGACGGTGACCAGCGGCATCCGCATCGGTTCGCCGGCCTCGACCACGCGCGGTTTCAGGGAAACGGAAATGGTGCAGGTGGCGGGCTGGATCGCCGACATCATCGACAGCAACGGTGCGTCCGACGTCATCGATCGCGTGCGCGGCGAAGTCGGGCAGCTCTGCGCGCGCTTTCCGGTCTACGGCAAGTGAGGTGGCATGCACTGTCCCTTCTGTGGACATGAGGAGACCAAGGTAACGGACTCGCGCCTGGCCGGCGGCGGGGCGCAGATCCGCCGTCGCCGCGAGTGTCTGTCCTGTGGCGAGCGCTTCACGACATTTGAAACCGCCGAGCTGGTCATGCCGCTGGTGGTCAAGTCCGATCAGAGCCGCGTGCCCTTCGATGAAGCCAAGCTGCGTGCCGGCATGACCAAGGCGCTGGAAAAGCGACCGGTCAGCCCCGAAGCCATCGACGCGGCGGTGTCGCGCATCTGCCACCGGCTGCGTGCCATGGGCGAGCGCGAAGTTACTTCCCTCGAGGTCGGAGAAGAGGTGATGGAAGAACTGCATCACCTGGATGAAGTGGCCTATGTGCGCTTTGCCTCGGTATATCGCAGCTTCCAGGATCTGGATGCGTTCCGCCACGAGATCGATCGCGTGCGCAGCAAGCGCCGCAAGTCGCCCAACGTGGATCAGCTGTCGCTGCCGGGGGTGATCGCGGATGCACCCAAGGGCGGCAAATGACGCAAGCCTGGACCGAAGCCGATCGCGCTTTCATGGCGCGCGCCCTGGAGCTCGCGCGCCGTGGGCTGTACACCACGGATCCGAATCCACGCGTTGGCTGCGTGCTGGTGCGTGACGGCAAGGTGGTGGGCGAGGGGTGGCACGAACGTGCGGGCGGGCCGCATGCGGAAGTCGCCGCGCTGGCTGCAGCAGGAGAGGCAGCTCGCGGCGCAACGGCCTATGTGACGCTGGAGCCCTGCAATCACCATGGCCGCACCGGCCCGTGCAGCGAGGCGCTGGTTGCCGCCGGCGTTGCGCGCGTCGTGTCCGCCATGGCCGATCCCACGCCAGTGGCTGTCGGTGGCGGTGCCCGTCTTGCGGCCGCAGGCGTTCCGGTGGCGACGGGGCTGATGGCCGATGCGGCCGGGCAGCTGAATGCCGGGTATCTGCGCCGTGTGCGCGGCGGCCTGCCTTGGGTGCGCGTGAAGCTGGCGGCCAGTCTTGATGGGCGTACCGCACTCGCCAATGGCGAGAGCCGCTGGATCACTTCGAAGGCTGCCCGTACCGATGCCCAGTACGGCCGTGCCCGCAGCTCCGTGGTGCTGACGGGAATCGGCACCATCCTCGCGGATGATCCGGCGATGAATGTCCGGGTTCCCGAAAGCGATCGGCAACCGCTGCGCGTGATCCTGGATTCACGGCTGCGCACGCCTTCGGACTCGCGCGTGATCAACCGTGAGGGAAAAGTATTGGTGGTTGCAGTGAGTGATGATCCGTCGCGGCGTCAATCACTTGAACGGAAGGGTGTCGAGATAGCCATCGTCCCGTCCGTCGATGGACGCCCTGATCTGAATGAAGTGCTGAAGCTGCTGGCCGCGCGCGGCGCCAACGAGGTGTGGGTGGAGGCCGGCGCCACGCTGGCCGGCGCATTCGTGGCCCAGGGCCTGTTCGATGAGCTGGTCATCTATGTAGCGCCGACCCTGCTGGGCCCGGATGCGCGCGCGTTGCTGGCGTTGCCGCAGCTGGCGTCGCTGGAAGCGCGCCCGGCGCTGCGCTTCACGGGAAGCCGTGTGGTCGGCGATGATCTGTGCCTCACTGCGACCAAGGCCGGGGTTTCCTGAACATGTTCACGGGTATCGTCCAGGCCGTCGGCAGGGTTTCCGCAAGCGAGCAGCGCGCCGGCGACCTGCGGCTGGTCATCGATGCCACCGACCTGGCCGCGCGCGTCGACGCCACGCGTCTGGCGGTTGGCGAGAGCATTGCGGTCAACGGCGCCTGCCTGACCGTCGTGCAGTTTGACGGTGCGCGCTTCGCCGCCGACGTGTCGCGCGAAACCCTTTCGCTGACCACGCTGGGCAGTTTGCGCGATGGCGATCCGGTGAATCTCGAACCCGCGCTACGCGCCGGCGATCCGCTCGGTGGACATCTGGTGTCGGGGCATGTGGATGGCCCGGCGACGATCACCTCGATGCACGCCGACGCACGCTCGGTGCGCGTGGAGCTCGAAGTGCCGGAAGCGCTGGCCAGGTACATTGCACCCAAGGGCTCGGTCGCGCTGGACGGGGCAAGCCTGACCGTGAATGAAGTCGAGGGCCGGCGATTCAGTGTGAACCTGATCCCGCATACGGTGGAGGCCACCACTTTCAGTTCCCTGGCTGTCGGGCAGACCTTGAACCTGGAAGTGGACCAGCTCGCACGCTATCTGGAGCGTCTGCTGGTGCAGCGGTCACAAAAGGCGCCGGACGAGCAGGCCGCCCCCAACCGCGGGCTTTGACGCGGGGCCTGTTCACCCGGCGAATTGAGGCATAGGATTCCGCTGCCGTACGCAATCAAGGGGGTTCCCATGCAAGTTGCAGTGCGATTCAAAGCCGCTCGGGTCGCGACGATGCTTGCCGGCGCGCTGATATGCGTGGCCCTGGTGACGGCCTGTGCATCGGCCCCGCGCAATTTCGCGCCGGTGTCGCTCGAAACTCCCGCGGTGCCGTTCACGAACGGGCGCATCATGTTCCTGCTCAGTGACGAAAACGGCACGCCAATGACCCGCACCCGGGTCGACCTGTCCTGGGAGAGCCCGCAGTTCTACAAGACCAGCGCTTTTACCGACACCAATGGGCAGGTAACCTTCAAAGGCGTGCCGGAAGTTGCTGAGGTCAGCATTGACCATCCAGGTGGAAACTTCACCAGGACCCTGATCGTGCCGCAGGAGGGCACGACCCAGCTGCCGGTGATCCTCGACACCTACGGTGAGAACGCGATGACCCTGTACCGCCAGAACACCCCCCTCGACGTGCAGCGGGCCGCGCAGCAGTAGTACAGGCCCGCTGGTACAATCCGGCCCCATGAGCAGAGGGCCCAGACTGGTCGAACCGGACACCCAGGTGTTCGACCGCGTCGAAGACATCCTGGCCGATCTTGCCGCCGGCAAGATGGTCGTGATCGTCGACGATGAGGATCGCGAGAACGAGGGCGACCTCCTGATGGCTGCGCAGATGGTGCGGCCTGAGGACATCAACTTCATGGCGCGCTTCGGGCGCGGCCTCATCTGCCTCACGCTGACCCGCGAGCGCTGCACGCAGCTGCGGTTGCCGCTGATGGTCAGTGATACAGACCGCGAGCGACGCACGAATTTCACCGTCACCATCGAGGCGGCCGAAGGCATTACCACCGGCATCTCGGCCTACGACCGGGCGCACACGGTGCGTACCGCGGTGGCGTCCGGCGCCCGGCCCGAGCACCTGCGTCAGCCGGGCCACATCTTTCCCGTGATGGCGCAGCCTGGCGGCGTGCTGACGCGTGCCGGTCATACCGAGGCTGGTTGCGATCTGGCGCGCCTTGCCGGTCTGGAGCCGGCGGCGGTCATCGTCGAGATCATGAACGACGACGGCACCATGGCGCGCCGGCCGCAGCTGGAGCTGTTCGCGCGGCAGCATGGGCTGAGAATGGGCACCATCCGCGACCTGATCCGCTACCGGCTGCGCACCGAGCGCAGCGTGGAGCGCATCTCCCATCGCACGGTGCAGACCGAATTCGGCGAGTTCGAGCTGCACTGCTACGAAGATCACGTCCATCGCGACCTGCACCTGGCGCTGACGCGCGGCGACCTGGGCCCCGGTCTGCCGTTGCCGCTGGTGCGGGTGCATGTCGCCGACACTCTGCGCGACCTGCTGGGCGTGCGCGGTGAGGCGCGCCACTGGACCTTGCGCGAGGCGCTGAAGCGCATCGCGTCCGAACCCAGCGGCGTGCTGGTGGTGCTGCGCGAACCGGAATCACCGCGGCAGCTGGCCGATGCCGTGCAGGGCCAGCCACGCAGGGAATTGCCGCGGCCCGATGCGCAGTCCCAGTCGGTGCTGCGCACCTTCGGCATCGGCGCGCAGATCCTGAAGGACCTGGGCGTGCGACGCATGCGGGTGCTGTCCGCTCCCAAGCAGCTGTTCGGCATATCGGCCTTTGACCTGGAAGTCGCCGAGTACGTCAGCGACTGACGACCAGGCCTTCTCATGCCCAACTTCAAGATCATCGACGGCGCGGTGCGTCCCGTTGCCGGTCCCGGTGCCGCGGCCGATGCGGCCCGCGGCTGCAGCGTGGCGATGATCGCCGCGCGCTTCAATGGTGACATCGTTGATCGCATGGTTGCCGGTGCCAGTGCAGTGTGGCAGCGGCAAGGCGGTGATCCCGAACGACTGCTGCTGGTGCGTGCACCCGGTGCTTTCGAGCTGCCGCTGCTGGCCCGCAGGCTGGCAACCACCGGCCGCTACGATGCGGTGATCGCGCTGGGCTGCGTGATCCGTGGCGACACGGCGCATTTTGATTTCGTGGCCGGTGAGGCGGCGCGCGGCATTGCCGATGCGGCGCGCGATACCGGGGTGCCGGTGATCTTCGGGGTGCTGACCACCGAGAACGTCGAGCAGGCGCTGGAGCGCGCCGATCCCGGGCGACTGAACAAGGGCGGCGAGGCCATGGATGCGGCGCTGGAAATGATTCGCGCTCTGCGCGAGATCTCGGCCTCGTGAGCGAGGCAACCCGCACGCCGCGCGGCAATGGCGCCCGCCAGCTGGCCCGCAAGCTGGCATTGCAGGCCTTGTACAGCTGGCAGGTGAACCCGCGCCCCTGGCAGGATCTGGCCGGTGAGTTCGAACTGGCCGAGGAAGCGCCCCGCGCGGATCGTGATTTCTACGTTGCACTGGTGCGCGGAGTCTGCGAACAGGGCGCGGAACTGGATGCGCAGCTGTCGGGCTGGACCAATCGTCCTGCAGGCGAGCTGGATCCGGTGGAGCATGCGGCTTTGCTGATTGGCCTGGTCGAGCTGCGCGCACATCCGGAAGTGCCGTTCCGCGTGGCGATCAACGAGGCGGTTTCATTGACCAGGCGCTTCGGCGCCACAGATGGCCACAAGTTCGTCAATGCGGTGATGGACAAGGCGGCGCGGGCACTGCGACCGCACGAACACTGACGCTGGTTCTCGAGCATGGCGCTGGGCGAATTCGAACTGATCGAACGCTATTTCCGCCAGACGGCCGAAAGCCTGCGCAGGCAACGCGGCGACGCACCGCTGGGCATCGGTGATGATGCGGCGCTGCTGGTTCCGCCGGCGGGACAGCAGCTGGTTGCCGCGCTCGACACCCTGGTGGAAGGGCGTCACTTTCCATCCGGCTCACCACCTCGCTCCATCGGGCACCGCGCGCTGGCGGTGAATCTTTCCGACCTCGCGGCCATGGGCGCCGACCCGGCCTGGTTCCTGCTTTCGCTGACCATGCCCTCGGCTGATGAAACATTTCTGGAAGCCTTCGCCAGCGGCCTGTTGCAGCTCGCCGCGGAGCACCGCATCGCGCTGGTCGGCGGCGATACGACGGCCGGACCGCTGTCGGTAACCGTGCAGGCGCTGGGATTCGTGCCACCGGGCAGGGCATTGCAGCGCGACGGTGGTACTCCTGGCGACCTGTTGTACGTGAGTGGCACGCCGGGCGACGCGGCGGCGGGTTTGCAGCTCGCGATGGTCGAAGGTGTGGGAGCCGCGCTCGATGATCAGCAGCGCCAGTACCTGCTCGACCGCTTCCACTTTCCGGCGCCGCGAGTAGCGCTGGGACGCCTGCTGCGCGATGTGGCCAGCGCCTGCATCGATGTGTCCGATGGCCTGGCCGCCGATGCCGGCAAGCTGGCCGCGGCCAGCGGCTGCGCTGCCGTAATCGAGCTGGAACGCATCCCGTTGTCCGCGCCGCTCACCGCCTTCGCAGACGAAGCGGGAGGTCAGCGGCTTGCATTGAGCGGTGGCGATGACTACGAACTGTGTTTCAGCGTTCCTCCTGACAAGGCGCCACGGATTTCGCCGCTGCTGCGTACCGTGGGCTGCAGGCTCAGCTGCATCGGAAGGTTGGTGGAAGGTCAGGGTGTGCAGGTCCTGCGCGATGGCCACGCGCTGCTGCTGGAAACAACGGGATTCGATCACTTCGCCGGCAGGTAATTGACGCTGCGCGACAGCGCGCGCGCCTGACCGGGCCCAGGCGGGTTTATGTAAAGACTCCCGCATCAGGGATTACCGGATCTGTGCAGGCGAATCTGCGCCCCAAGAAGCACGTCACAGTGAGCCGGTGTCATATATCCCTATCCTGTTGGCACATCGGAGGCCGATCCGCGCACATGTCCACTACCACCAGCTCTGTCACCGGATCCATCAGGAAGCTGCCTCCGGCTCCCACTGTGCCCGATCGCATCGGCAAGTACGCCATCATCCGCGAAGTCGGTATCGGCAGTACCGGGACGGTGTATCTGTCCCACGACCCGTATTACAACCGCGACGTCGCGATCAAGGTCTACCAGGGCGACCTGACTTCGGCGGACAAGGCGCGCACGGCGCGCAAGATGTTCCTGTCCGAAGCGCAGATGGTCGGCATGCTGCAGCACCCGCACCTGATGCCCATCTACGACGCGGGCGAGGAAGACGGCCACTGCTACGTGGTCACCGAGTACGTGCATGGTGGCCGCACGCTGGCTTCGTTCTGCAAGGCGGCGGACGCGCTGCCCGTGGATGTCGTCGTCGAGATCATGTTCAAGTGCGCCAAGGCGCTGCACTACGCGCACTCGCGTGGCGTGATCCATCGCGACATCAAGCCGTCCAACATCCTGTACACCAAGGATGGCGACGTGCGCATCATCGACTTCGGCATTGCGCTGGTGGCCGATTCGGACATGTCGCTGATCGAGGGCATTGCCGGCAGTCCCAGCTACATGTCGCCGGAACAGGTGCAGGGCCAGCCGCTGACCAACCGCTCGGACCTGTATTCGCTGGCAGCGGTGATGTACGAACTGCTGGCCGGCGCGCGGCCGTTCCGCGGCGGCAACCTCGCCAAGCTGATGCACCAGATCGTCTACGCCACGCCGCCGCCGATCCACACGCTGCGCAAGGAAGTGCCGGAGGATCTGGAAGAGGTCGTGGCCACCGGCCTGCAGAAGGATCCGGACAAGCGTTTCAGGAGCGGGCTGGATTTCGCCGCCGCTCTCACCCGCGTGCACCAGAAGCTGCGCGCCCGCACCGGCGAGATGGAACAGGTCGAGCAGCTGGCCATGCTGCGCAAGCTGAAGTTCTTCCATGATTTCTCGCAGGCCGAGATCAGCGAAGTGCAGACGGCCAGCGCCTGGCAGAACTGCGTCAACGGCGAGGAGATCGTCCGCGAGGGCGACATGGAGGACCGCTTCTACATCGTGGTTGCCGGCACCTGTGCGGTGGAGCGGCACGGCCGGGCGATCGGCCAGATGGGAACCGGTGACTGCTTTGGTGAGTCCAGCTATCTGCCGGGCGCGCGTCGTTCGGCCACAGTGCGCGCACAGGGCAACGTCACCTTGCTCAGGGTGGGCGCAACGCTGCTGGAGCAGGCCTCTCCGGGCTGCCAGCTGCGCTTCAATCGCGTGTTCCTGCGTTCGTTGATCGAGCGCCTGCAGAGTCCCGATCAGGCGACAGACCGACGCTGATCGGCGAAGATGCGCGGGCCGTGCCCCGCCTGCCCGCCGCCATTCTCCTTCTTCTTTGCAGTGTTGCCGCTGTTGCAGCGGAATCGCCGCAGCGCATTGTTTCGCTCAATTTCTGCACGGATGAGTTGCTGCTGGCGCTGGTGTCGTCCGAACGCATCGCGTCCCTGACCTGGCTGGCGAGGACCGATGGCACGGACTCCGAACGGTTGCTGGCCGCAGGATTGCCGGTCAACTACGGTAGCGCCGAGGAGGTGCTGGCCGCCCATCCTGACCTGGTGCTGGCCGGCCGCTACACCACTGCAAACACGCGCGCACTGCTGGCGCGGGCGGGCATCGAGGTGGTGGTGGTGGACGCCGCGCAGGATTGGCAGGCAATCCGCCGCGTCACGCGTGCCGTTGCCTCTGCCGTGGGCGAGCCGGCGCGGGGTGAAGCGCTGCTGGCTGCGATGGATGCGACGCTGGCCGAGACCGCGGCATTGCGCGTGACGCGGCCGGTGCGCGCCATCGGCTGGAGTGGCGCGGCAGAAGATGTGCCCGGTGCCGATACGCTTTTCAACTCGATCCTGAACACCGCAGGGGCGGTCAATCTGGCCGCGCGGCCGGTGGGCCCGCGTGGCTTCGGCCTGGAGCAGATCCTGCACGCGCGTCCGCAGCTGCTGCTGCGTGGTACCAGTTCCGCTGGGGATCGCTCGCTGCGCAGCGCGTTGGCGGACCACCCGGTGCTGCGCGCATTGCCCGGGCTTGTCATCATCGATTATCCCGAGGGTGCCTGGGCCTGCGGCGTGCCGGCTGCCGCGGATCATGCGCTGGCGCTGGCGCGCAAGCTGCGTGAATTGCCGGCGGATAGCGCGGCCCGATGAAGCGCTCCGCATCGACCTGGTGGCTGTTGCTGCTGCTGATCCTGGTTGCACTGGTGTCGCTGTTGCCGGGCCGCGCCGGCTGGTTGCTTCCCTGGCGGCTCAGCGGCCATGAAGCGGACCTTGCGCACCTGATCTTCTGGCAGTTGCGACTGCCGCGCCTGATGCTGGCGCTGCTGGTGGGTGCCGCGCTGGGCCTGGCTGGTGGTGTGCTGCAGGGTCTGACCCGCAATCCGCTGGCCGAGCCCGGGCTGCTGGGCATCTCGTCGGGTGCGTCGCTTGGCGCGGTGGTCGCCATCTATTCGGGCATCGGTGCGGCATTTGCGCTGGCCGTGCCGTTGTTCGGCCTGGCCGGCGCGCTGCTCGGCACGTTGCTCACACTGGCGGTGGGCACTGGCGGCGGCATGTTGTCGTTGATCCTCGCTGGTGCCGCCGTATCGGGTGTGCTGCTGGCCGGTACCGCACTGGTGCTGAATCTTTCACCGAACCCCTACACGGCTTACGAGATCTCGCACTGGATGATGGGCTCGGTGGCCGACTGCAGCTGGCAGCAGGTTGGCCTGGCCGCACCATTCGTGGCGGTCGGCATGGTCGTGCTGTTCGCCACCGGCCCGGCGCTGGATGCGCTGAGCCTCGGGGAACTGCAGGCGGCCAGCCTGGGCGTGGACCTGAAGGTGCTGCGTTGGCGCGTGGTGGTCGGCATTGCGCTGGCCGTCGGTGCCGCCACGGCGGTGACTGGCACCATTGGCTTCATTGGCCTGCTGGCACCGCATCTGGTGCGCGGCAGCGTTGGTCATTCGCCGCGACGCACGCTGTTGCCGGCCGCCTTGATGGGAGCGCTGTTGCTGCTGCTGGCCGACGTGATCGCGCGCCTGCTGCCACTGTCGCAGGAGCTGAACCTGGGCGTGCTCACGGGCCTGATTGGCTCGCCATTCTTCCTGTGGCTGGTGTGGCGGATGAAGCGGGAGTCGCCGTGACATCACTGGCCGCAACGAACCTGACCCTGATGCGCGGCGGGCGGGTGATTCTGCAGGATCTTTCGCTGGCGGCAACGGGCGGCGAGTTCATCGCGGTGATCGGTCCGAATGGCGCGGGCAAGTCCACGCTGCTGGCGGCACTGGCCGGGCTCTCACCACCCGACAGCGGCACGGTGCAGCTCGATGCCGTTCCCGTTGCCGGCCTGGCAGCGCGCGACCTGGCCCGACAGCGTGGCTACCTGCCGCAGAACGCGCGCTGCGAGTGGCCGCTGGCCGTGGAGCGCATGGTGGCGCTGGGGCTGGCTCCGCTGGGCGGCGAAGATGACGCGCGCGTGGATGCCGTGCTGGCCGATTGCGATCTTCTCGCGCTGCGCAAGCAGGCGGTGACGACACTCTCGGGCGGCGAACTGGCGCGCGCCATGCTGGCGCGGGCGCTGGTCGCCGACCCCGCGGTACTCATGGTGGATGAACCGCTGGCAGGGCTTGATCCACGCCACGCCTGGGAGGCGGCGCGCCGTCTGCGGAGCCTTGCGATGGAGCAGCGCCGGCTGGTGATTGCCAGCATTCACGATCTGAACATTGTGCTCAGGCTGGCCACGCGGGTCTGGGCACTGCGTGATGGACGATTGCTCGCCGATGGCGCGCCCGAAGCGGTGCTCGACGGTGCGCTGCTCGGTGAGTTGTTCGACATGAAGGCCGAGCTCAGACGCAGTGGCGCAGGTGCCTGGGTGGATTTCGCGCCCTAGCGCGGCCCGCCCTCCGCGGCCAGCGGCCCGGCGAGCAACCCGTGCCACCACTCGGAAATGCGCTGGCGGATTGCAGCGGCGTCCAGCCCCGCCATCGCCAGGCACTCTTCACGCGAACCATGTTCGATGAAGCGGTCTGGTATGCCGATCGACAGCAGCGGAATCTGCACGCCGCCTTCGGCCAGCACCTCGCCCACGGCCGAGCCCGCACCGCCGGCCACCACATTTTCTTCCACGGTAACCAGCGCGCGTGACTTCAGCGCCACGCGCAGCACGGCTTCGCGGTCCATGGGTTTCACGAAGCGCATGTCCAGCACCGTGGCATCGTGAAGATCGGCAGCGGCCAGTGCGGCCGGCAGCAGCGGACCGAAGTTCAGGATCGCAAGACCCGAGCGGCCCTCACGCCGGACGACAGCCTTGCCAAGGGGCAACGCCGCCATGGCCTTTTCCACCGGAACGCCTGGGCCGGCACCGCGCGGATAGCGCACCGCGGCCGGACCCTTCAGGGTGGTCGCGGTGTACAGCATCTGCCGGCATTCGTTTTCATCGGAGGGCGTCATGACCACCAGATTCGGAATGCAGCGCAGGAAACTCACGTCGAAGCTTCCCTGGTGGGTGGCGCCGTCACCGCCGACCAGGCCGGCGCGATCCAGTGCGAAGGTAACGGCAAGATTCTGCAGGGCCACGTCATGAATGAGCTGGTCGTAACCGCGCTGCAGGAAGGTGGAATAGATGGCCACCACCGGCTTGATGCCTTCCGTCGCAAGCCCCGCTGCAAACGTGACGGCATGCTGTTCGGCGATGGCCACGTCGAAGTAGCGCTCCGGGAATCGCCTTGAATACTCCACCAGGCCCGAGCCTTCACGCATGGCCGGCGTGATGCCGACGATCAGCGGGTCGGCCGCCGCCATGTCGCACAGCCAGTCGCCGAAGATGCGCGAATACGTGGGCGACCCGGCCTTCTCCTTGTAGATGGTGCCCGTGACCGGATCGAAGGGGCCGGGCCCATGCCAGGTGATCGGGTCGGCTTCGGCCGGTGCATAGCCCTTGCCCTTGCGGGTGACCACATGCAGGAACTGCGGGCCCTTCAATTTGCGCACATTCTGCAGGGCCGGCACGAGGGTCTTCAGGTCGTGGCCATCGATGGGGCCGATGTAGTTGAAGCCCATCTCCTCGAACATCGTGCCGGGCAGCACCATGCCCTTCATGTGTTCTTCGGAGCGGCGCGCCAGTTCGCGCATGGTGGGCATCTGCGCCAGCACCTTCTTGCCGCCCTTGCGCAGCGTCGAATAGAAGCGGCCCGCCAGCACGCGGCCGAAGTACTGCGACAGCGCCCCCACGCCCTCCGAGATCGACATCTCGTTGTCGTTCAGCACCACCAGGATGTCTTCGTGCAGGCTGCCGGCGTGGTTCAGTGCCTCGAATGCCATGCCGCCGCTCATCGCGCCATCACCAATCACCGCGACCGCGCGCCGGTCCTCGCCGCGGCGCGCCGCGGCCACCGCCATGCCCAGTGCGGCGCTGACCGAAGTACTCGAATGGCCGGTGCCAAAAGTGTCGTACTCGCTTTCGTCGCGATCGGGAAACGGAGCGAGGCCGCCTTTCTGCTTGATGGTGCCGAGCTCGCTGCGCCTGCCGGTCAGGACCTTGTGCGGGTAGGCCTGGTGGCCCACGTCCCAGACGATGCGATCGCGGGGTGTGTCGTAGACGTAATGCAGCGCGATGGTCAGTTCCACCGTGCCGAGGCCGGCTGCAAAGTGGCCGCCGCGCGTGGCAACGGTACGGATCAGGAACTGGCGCAGCTGGTCGGCGACTTCCGGCAATTCGGCTGCAGGCAGGGCGCGCAGGTCGGCCGGCGAGCGGATGCGATCGAGCAGGGACTGGCCCTCGGAAGTCATGTCGCGATTTTACACGCCGGGCCGGCCCTTCCAGCGTGGAGATTGCGTGAAGCTCAGTGGTCGCGGGTGACGACAAAATCCGCCAGCGCGGTCAGGTCGCGCGCGCGCGCGCCCAGGGCCGTCAGCGCTGCGATGGCAGCATCGCGATGCCGGCCGGCGAGCAGGACCGCCTGTTCCAGGCCGAACAGGCTGGGGTAGGTGGGCTTGCCGCGCGCGGCGTCGCTGCCGGCGGTCTTGCCCAGTGCCGCCGTCTCGCCGGAGACATCGAGCACATCGTCCTGGATCTGGAAGGCGAGGCCGAGTTCCGCGCCGTAGCGTTCCAGTGCCGCGTATTGCTCACCGGTGGCAATTCCGGCGGCAATTGCGCCGAGCAGCACGCTGGCCTGGATCAGCGCGCCGGTCTTGCGCCGGTGCATGGTCTCGATGCCGGCCGCGTCGAGCATGTGGCCCACCGCTTCAAGATCGATGGCCTGGCCGCCGGCCATGCCGGCGGTACCAATGCCGCGCGCCAGCACCTGCACCTGCTGCAATCGCGCGTCGGGTGGCAGCGGGCTCGCGGCATCGCTGGCCAGTACTTCGAAGGCCAGCGCCTGCAGCGCGTCGCCGGCCAGCACCGCGGTGCCCTCGTCGTAGGCCTTGTGGCAGGTCGGCCGACCGCGCCGCAGATCATCGTCATCCATGGCTGGCAGGTCGTCATGGATCAGGCTGTAGGCATGGATCAGTTCGACTGCGACCGCAGCGTCGTCGAGCAATTCCGGTGCGGCTCCCAGCGCAGTGCCGGTTGCATACACGAGCACTGGTCGCAATCGCTTGCCGCCGCCCAGGGTGCTGTAGCGCATGGCAGAGGTGAGGCGCGCAGTTCCCGGATCGTCAGGTTGCAGCCGGCGGTCGAGCTCACCCTCCACGCGCGCGCGCCACTCACGGACGCAGGCGTCAAGCCCCGCGCTGCTGGTCGTCATCATGCCGGGAATCCGGATCGAACTCGTCCGTGCTGCCGTCCTTGAGCAGGATCTCGACCCGCTGCCGCGCATCGGCGAGCTGGCCATGGCAGCGGCGCGTCAGGGCCACGCCCTGCTCGAACAACGCCAGCGAATCGGCCAGCGGCAGATCGCCGCGCTCCAGCTTTGCGATCAGCGCTTCGAGTTCCTGCAGGGACTTTTCAAAATCTGGCGCTGTGCTTTCGCCGCGGGCTTTGCGCGTCATGCGGCGCAGTCTAGCGGATGCCCTGACCAATGCCATGTAGAATCGCCCTCCGCAATGAGCAATTCCTACAGTGCTTCAGACATCGAGGTTCTCTCGGGCCTCGAACCGGTGCGCCGCCGCCCGGGCATGTACACCGACACCACGCGTCCCAATCACCTGGCCCACGAGGTGGTCGACAACAGCGTGGACGAGGCACTGGCGGGCCACTGCGATCTGATCGAGGTGACGCTGTTCAAGGATGGTTCCCTGCAGGTCGCCGACAACGGTCGCGGCATGCCGGTGGACATCCATCCCAAGGAAAAGCTCTCTGGCGTCGAGCTGATCCTCACGCGGCTGCATGCCGGCGGCAAGTTCAACGACTCGAACTACCAGTACTCCGGCGGTCTGCACGGCGTGGGTGTCTCGGTGGTCAACGCGCTGTCGAAACAGCTGGAATGCTGGGTGAAGCGCGGCGGCAAGGAATACAACATCAGCTTCAAGGGCGGTAAGGTCACTTCGCCGCTGGAAGAAATCGGCACCGTCGGGCAGAAGAACACCGGTACCACCGTGCGCTTCTGGCCGGATCCGAAGTTCTTTGATTCCGACCGCATCGCCCCGGCCGAGCTCAAGCACATGCTGAAGGCCAAGGCGGTGCTGTGTCCGGGCCTGCGCGTGCGCTTCAACAATGAAGCCACGGGCGAGAAGGACGAGTGGTTCTATACGGGTGCGTTGTCGGAGTACCTCATCGAGCAGATCGGCAAGGTCGAGCGCCTGCCCAGGGATCCGCTCGTCGGCAAGCATGGGTCGGAGCGTGACGCCGTGGAGTGGGCGCTGGCGTGGGCGCCCGATCTGCCGGCCTTCATCGCCGAGAGCTACGTGAACCTGATTCCGACTTCCGGCGGTGGCACGCATGTGAATGGCCTGCGCTCGGGTGTTGCCAATGCGGTGCGCGAGTTCGCCGAGTTCCGGAACCTCTTGCCGCGTGGCCTGAAGCTCACGCCCGAGGATGTGTGGAACGGTGTTTCATTCGTGCTGTCGGTCCGCATGAAGGATCCGCAGTTCGCCGGTCAGACCAAGGAACGCCTCGGCTCGCGCGAAGCCGCCGCGCTGGTCGATGGCTATGCCCACGACGGCACGTTGCTGTGGCTCAACCAGCATCCGGATGCCGGCGAACGCATCGCCCAGTACGCCATCGCGAATGCGCAGGAACGACTGAAGGCCGCGCAGCGCGTGCAGCGCAAGCGCGTGGTGGCCGGGCCGGCGCTGCCGGGCAAGCTGGCCGACTGCACCTCGCAGGATCCGGCACGTTCGGAACTGTTCCTGGTCGAGGGTGATTCGGCAGGCGGGTCGGCCAAGCAGGCGCGCGACCGCAATACGCAGGCGGTGATGCCTCTGCGGGGCAAGATCCTGAATACCTGGGAACTGGAGCACGGCCAGGTGGCCTCGTCTGAAGAGGTGCACAACATCAGCGTCGCGATCGGCGTGGATCCGGGTTCCTCGAACCTTCAGGACCTGCGCTACCACAAGGTCTGCATCCTCGCCGATGCCGACTCCGATGGGCAGCACATCGCCACCCTGCTGTGCGCGCTGTTCCTGCGGCACTTCCGGCCGCTGGTAATGAATGGTCATGTGTTCGTGGCCATGCCGCCGCTGTATCGAATCGATGCCGGCAAGACCGTGGGCTATGCGCTGGATGATGCCGAACGCGACGCGTTCATCCAGAGCATCGGCGGGCGCGCGAAGCCGGTGGTCACGCGCTTCAAGGGGCTGGGCGAGATGAGTCCGCTGCAGCTGCGAGAGACCACCATGGATCCCTCCACGCGTCGCCTGGTGCAGCTGACCGTCGAGGCGAAGGATGACGCCGACAAGGTGATGGACATGCTGCTGGCCAAGAAGCGCGCCCCTGACCGGCGCGAATGGCTGGAGCAGAAGGGCAATCTGGCGGACGTGGTGGGTTGACGGTCGAGTTGTCGATCCATCCCTTGATGCGATGCCGGTTGCGAACCGCACGGACCTGCAGCGCGGCATCGCCGGATTCCGTAAACCCCTGGTGGCACTGGATTATTCGCGGCGGACGTGATCCCATTCCGGGCGGACACACGGGGAGTCGGGCGTGTTTGATCGCAGGCAGTTCATGCAGGGCACCATTGCGAGTGCGGTGGCCGGCGCGCTGGTCTCCCATGCCTGGCCTGCCGCGAAGGCCGGCGCCACTGGCGCCTCGATCGAGGCCACGCGCCTGGCCGATGAGCTCATCGTGTTCGCCGGCGCAGGCGGCAATGTCGTCACTTTCGGCAATGCCAGGGATGGCCTGCTGATGGTGGACACGGGCGACGCCGGGCACATCGATGCGCTGCTCGATGCGGTGCAAGCGGCAACGGGTTCGCGCCGGGTGGTGACGGCGTTCAATACCCACTGGCACTGGGATCACACCGGCGGCAACGAGGTGCTGGCGAAGTCCGGCACCACCATTCAATCGCATGCCTTCACGCGCCAGTGGCTGATGACATCCATCTTCGTGCCGTGGCAGGACCATCTCTACCCAAGGCGCCCGGCAGCTGCCGTGCCGCAGGTCGGTTTCCGTGAGGACGGCAGATTGCAGCACGCGGGCCAGGACATCGCGTACGGGCACCTGTGGCAGGCCCATACCGATGGCGACATCTATGTGCACTTTCCGCGGCACAACGTACTGGTGGTCGGGGATCTGCTCTCCGTCGGCAGCTATCCGGTACTGGATTACACCACCGGCGGCTGGATTGGCGGCCTGGCTGATGCCAACCGCAAGTTGCTGGCGTTGTGCGATGACCAGACACGCATCGTGCCGGGCAGCGGTCCGCTACAGACGAAGGCGGACCTGCAGGCCCATTCGGACATGCTGGCGGCGCTCAGGCCCATCCTGGTCAAGGGCATCAAGTCCGGATGGAACGGCGATGATTTCATCCAGCAGCAGCTGACCAAGGATTTCGACGCACAGTGGGGCGACCCGAGACTGTTCCTGCAGAACGCGTACCTCGGGCTGTGGGCGCATGCGCGCGAACTGGGCGGCATTGTCTGATCGGTGATGCCAATGAGCTTCGGAAGAAAAGTGTCTTGCGTTGTGCTGGCTGGCGCGTTGGCGCCGGCACTGCACGCAGCGCCTGTCATCGATGATGGCAAGGCCGGTGCATGGCTGCAGACCTACTGTGAGGAGTGCCACAACGCCACCGACTGGTCGGGTGGCCTGGCGCTGGACGTGATGGAGCTGGCCACGATCCCGGCCGATGCCGAGACCTGGGAAAAGGTGGTGACCAAGCTGCGTGGCCGGCTGATGCCGCCGCCGACCAAGAAGCAGCCGGACCAGGCCAGCATCGATCAGCTGGTCTCCTTCCTGGAGACGCGCATCGACACCCACGCCGCCGATCATCCGGCGCCGGGTTTCATTTCGCTGCATCGCCTCAACCGCACCGAATACCAGCGCGCTGTCGGCGAGATCCTGAACGTCGAGTTCGATGCGGCAGCGCTGCTGCCCAGGGACATCCGCAATGAGGGCTTCGACAACGTCGCCAACATCCTCAAGGTGTCGCCGTCCTATCTCGACCAGTATCTGTGGGCCGCGCGCGAGGTGAGCCTGCTGGCCGTGGGCGACCCGAAGAATTCCCGCCCAGGAACGACCTACCGCGGCGGCAGTGAGGACGGCCGCCTGTATGTGCCCGGCATGCCGCTGGGCACGAAGGGCGGCGTGATCGCGATGCACGACTTCCCGGTGGATGGCGAATACACCTTCAATATCGGCGGCGGTGGTGGCTTCGGCGGGCGCGGTGGGGGTCCTCCTGGCGCAGCGCGTCCGGTCAGCGGTTATGGCGTGTTCGACGGCGGTGGTGCCGCCACGGCCAGTGTTCTGCTGCTCGACGGCACGCCAGTCTGGGACAGTGCAGAGGCGGGCGCCGATACGCGCGGTGGACGCGGCATCAAGGTGTACGTGAAGGCGGGCGTGCACAAGGTGGTGCTGGCATCGCCGGCCGGGTCACTCACCGAAGGCGACGACCTGCTCAAGGCGCTGGGCCCGGGTGGTGGCGGCGGCTTCCGCGGCGGCGGCGGGGGTGGCGGTGCGCTGGAAATCGTGGCGCCGCCCGAGGCCATGATCAACGGACGGCTGCAGACGCCGAGCCGGATGAAGATCTTCATCTGCCGGCCAGCGACTGCCGCGGAAGAGGTGCCCTGCGCCCGCCGCATCCTCGGCAGGATTGCGCGCGAAGCCTTTCGCCGGCCACTCACCGATGCGGATCTGGATGCGCCCCTGCGTTTCTACGCAGATGCCCGCAAGACCGGTGATTTCGATGCCGGCATCCAGCAGGGCATCATGGCCATCCTGGCGAGTCCGAAGTTCCTGTATCGCGCGGAAGCCGTGCCGGCGGATCTTGCGCCTGGCGAGTCGTACCGCATCAGCGATCTGGACCTGGCTTCGCGGCTGGCCTTCTTCCTGTGGAGTGAGGGACCGGATGAGGAGCTGCTGAAGCTCGGCGAGTCCGGCAGGCTGCACGAGCCCGCTGTCCTCAAGGCGCAGGTGAAACGCATGCTGGCGGACGAGCGCAGCCGCTCGCTGGTCACCAACTTCGCGTTCCAGTGGCTGGTGCTGGACAAGGCCGATGAGATCGCGCCGGACCAGAACGCATTCCCCGAGTTCGACGCCGGCCTGCGTACGGCGATGCGCAGGGAGGTGGAGCTGTTCATCGACAGCGTGCTGCGCAGTGACCAGAGCGTGCTCGCGCTGCTCAACGCCAACTACACCTTTGTCAATGAGCGCCTGGCACTTCACTACGGCCTGACCACTGTGCGCGGCAATGATTTCCGCCGCATCGTCTGGCAGGACCCCAATCGCTTCGGACTGCTCGGCAAGGCGCAGGTCCTGATGGCCACGTCGTATGGCGACCGCACTTCACCGGTGGTGCGCGGCGCGTGGATTCTGGAGAACCTGCTGGGCACGCCACCCACCCCGCCACCGCCCGGCGTCGAAGCGCTGAAGGACGGCAAGGCGCCGGGCAAGCGGCAGCTCACGGTGCGTGAACGGCTGGAGCAGCACCGCTCGCAGCCTTCCTGCCAGGCCTGCCACGGCATCATGGATCCGCTGGGCTTTGCGCTGGAGAATTTCGACGCCGTGGGCAAGTGGCGCACAGTGGACCGGGCCTCGCTGGCACCCATCGAGGCCAGTGGCAGGCTTGCCTCCGGTCAACCGGTGAATTCGCCCGGCGATCTGCGCGCAGTGCTGGCCGCGCGCCCGGACCAGTTCGTGCAGACACTGACCACGAAGCTGATGATCTTCGCGCTGGGCCGCACGGTGGAATTCCGGGACATGCCGGCCGTGCGGGCCATCGTGCGCAATGCTGCCAGGGACGACTATCGTTTCGAATCGATTGTGCTGGGGATTGTGCAGAGCGACGCGTTCCAGATGCGGCAGGTGCCGAAGCCCGAGGCCACACCGGATCACAAGGTGCCCGTGGCCACTACCGCGCGGAATCTTGTGACCGAACCTTGAAGGGGACACAGGCCATGTTCATCACGAAGAAATTCCTGTCACGTCGCACTGTGCTGCGGGGCGCCGGCGCCAGCATTGCATTGCCATTGCTCGACGCGATGATTCCCGCCGCCACGGCACTGGCCCAGACGGCCGCCGCCGCGAAGCCGCGGCTGGCGTTCATCTACTTCCCGCACGGCGCGATCATGGATCACTGGACGCCGACGGCCGAAGGTCGCGACTTCGAGATGAGCCCCATCCTGAAGCCGCTCGAACCCTTCAAGGACAAGCTGACCATTGTCAGCGGCCTGGAGAACCGGCCCGGCATGAGCGCCAGCGTGCACGGCATCGTGCCCGGCACCTGGCTGACCTGTGTGCATCCGCGGGAGACGGCCGAGCGCTACGGCGGCATCTCGATCGACCAGATGGCTGCGGAGAAGCTCGGCCAGGACACGCCACTGCCTTCGCTCGAGGTGGGCATGGAGCCCGGCGGTTCCAGCGGCGCCTGCGATCGCATGTATGGCTGCGGCAATTCGACGACCATCTCGTTCCGTACGCCGACCATGCCACTGCCGATGGAATACAGCCCGCGCAAGCTGTTCCAGCGCCTGTTTGGTCGCGGCGACTCGGCCGACGAGCGTGCCGACCTGGCCGGGCAGTACGCGAGCCTGCTCGACCTGGTGGCTGACGATGCCGCGGCGCTGAAGAGCCAGCTCGGCGCGCGTGATCGTGCGGAGCTGGACGACTACCTCGAGACCGTGCGCGAGATCGAGCGCCGTGTGGAAAAGGCAAAGCATTCGGATGTCTCGAAGCTGACACTGCCGCCGGTGCCGCCCGCCACCATGGCCTGGGATGACCAGCTCAAGCTGCAGTTCGACATCATGGCCATTGCCTACCAGGCCAACCTCACACGCATCGTGAACTTCATGATGGCAGCCGAGGTGAGTGGCCAGACCTATCCGCAGATCCAGATCCCCGATGCCTTCCATCCGCTGTCGCACCACGCGAACGATCCGGTGAAGATCCAGAAGCTGATCAAGCTGCAGACCTATCACTCCGAACACCTGGCGCGCTTCCTGACAAAGCTCAAGGAGCTGCCGGACGGGGATGGCACGATGTTCGACCATCTACTGATGATGTATGGCTCGAACATGAGCAACAGCGACCGGCACAACCAGTTCCCGCTGCCGAACGTGCTGATCGGCGGGGCCTGCGGCAAGGTGAAGGGTGGCCAGCATCTGAAGTATCCGGACCGCACCCCCATGGCGAACCTGCTGCTGACCGTGCTCGACCGCGCCGGGACGCCGGTGGATCACGTTGGCGACAGTACAGCGGTGATGGGAGAGGTCTAGTGGCGTTGCGCCGCCAGCGCCGGTCGGTGGCGTTGACGCTGGTGGCTCCAGCGGCCGCGCTCGCGGTCGCTTTCTTGTCCATGGCGCTGCCGGCTCTCGCCGCGTCGGCCGCGGCCACCGACCCCGACGGCACCACCCCGCTGCACTGGGCGGTGTTCAACGGCGATGTGAAGCAGGTGGATGCGCTCATCAAGGCGCACGCCGACGTGAACGCGCGCAATCGCTTCGGTTCGACACCGCTGTACGAGGCCGCGCTGGCGGGCAACACCGAAATCATCAAGAAGCTGCTGAAGGCCGGCGCTGAGCCAGATGCGGCCAATGATGGCGGCATGACTGCCCTGATGATCATTGCGCGCACGCCCAACGCCGCCGCCGCCGAGGCGCTGATCAAGGCCGGCGCGGACGTGAATGCCAGGGAGGCGAGTCGTGGCCAGACTGCACTGATCTTCGCCGCCGCGCAGAGTCAGCCTGAAGTGGTGCGCGCGTTGATGAAGGGTGGGGCGGATCCGGAGATCCGCACGCCCTCGAACCTGGGCCAGCGCCAGGTGTCCAGCGAGCCGCGCGCGCAGCAGCGTCCGGTGGGCAACATGAATGCGCTGATGTACGCCGCGCGCCAGGGTTGCGCGTTGTGCGCGCGCTACCTGATCCAGGGTGGCGCGAACCCCAGCGCCATGGATCCGGAAAACACGGATGCCCTGCAGTACGCGCTGCTGTCGCTGAACTTTGATGCCGCCAAGGAAATCATCCTGGGCGGCGCCGAAGTGAACCGCTGGGACTGGTGGGGCCGCTCGCATCTGTACGCGCTGGCGGATGTGAGCACATTGCCCAAAGGAGGCCGGGCCGACCAGCTGTCGCTGGACCAGACCCAACCCATCGAGATCGCGCAGCTGCTGCTGGAGCGTGGCGCCGACCCGGACATCCAGGTCAAGCTGCTGCCGCCGTACCGCAGTCTCGGCAATGACCGTGGCCTCGACACCATGCTGACCTTCGGTGTCACGGCGCTGATCCGTGCGGCCAAGGCCGGCGATACGCCGCTGGTCAAACTGCTGCTGGAACACGGTGCGGACCCGAACCTCGCCTCCAATCGTGGCTACACGCCCGTGATGGCTGCCGCGGGACTGGGCTCGAACGACATCGACTCACGCGGCATCGACAAGACCGAGCAGCAGGCCATCGAAACCCTGAAAGTACTGCTGGCCCACCACGCCGATATCAATCTGCGCGATACGTCCGTGGGGCGCACGGCGCTGCACGGCGCGGCCATGTGGGGCTGGAACGACGTGGTGCAGTTCCTGGTCGACAACGGAGCGGACCTGTTCGCGAAGGACAATGGCGGCAAGCTGCCGCTGGATTCCGCACTCGGCACCGCCGGTGGCTTTGGCCGGCAGCAGGTTTCGAACCCGCGGCCCGAAACCGCGGAGCTGATCCGCAAGCTGATGGCAGCGAAGCAGCCGCAGACCGCTGCAGTCGCTCATTGACCGCGTCTGTGCCGGGGCAGTAGCCTGCCGGCCTTCATGAAAGACCAGGAACTGAACTTCGAGGGCGTCGAGCGCCAGCCGCTGCGCCTGTTCACCGAAAAGGCCTACCTCGACTATTCGATGTACGTCATCCTGGACCGGGCACTGCCGGTGTTGGGCGACGGATTGAAGCCGGTGCAGCGACGCATCATCTACTCGATGAGCGAGCTGGGCCTCGCGGCCAGTTCCAAGCACAAGAAATCCGCGCGCACGGTCGGCGATGTGATCGGCAAGTTCCATCCGCATGGCGATTCGGCCTGCTATGAAGCCATGGTGCACATGGCGCAGCCCTTCGCGTTCCGTTACCCGATCGTGGACGGGCAGGGCAACTGGGGCTCCACGGACGATCCGAAAAGCTTCGCGGCCATGCGTTACACCGAGTCGCGCCTGACCCGTTATGCCGAGGTGCTGCTGGCCGAGATCGATGCCGGCACGGTGGACTTCGGCCCCAACTTCGATGGCACGCTGCAGGAGCCGCTGATCCTGCCGGCGCGGCTGCCCAACCTGCTGCTCAATGGCGCCTCGGGCATCGCGGTGGGCATGGCCACCGACGTGCCGCCGCACAACCTGCGCGAAGTCGCTGCGGCCTGCATCCACCTGCTCGACGAGCCGGATGCGACCACCGCGGCGCTGATGAAGCATGTGAAGGGCCCGGACCTGCCCACCGGCGCCGAAATCGTTTCGCCGCGCGCCGAGCTGCGCGAGTTCTACGACAAGGGCATGGGCAGCTTCAAGGCGCGCGCCACCTGGGAAGTCGACGAGGAAACCGGCAACGTCGTGATCACGACCCTGCCCTGGCAGGTCTCGGGCGCGAAGCTGCAGGAGCAGATCGCGCAGCAGGTGCGCGACAAGAAGCTGCCCATGGTCGAAGACATCCGCGACGAGTCCGACCACGAGAACCCGGTGCGCATCGTGATCATCCCGCGCTCGAACCGCGTGGATCTCGCGCAGCTGATGGCGCATCTGTTCGCGACCACCGACCTGGAGCGAAGCTACCGGGTGAACATCAACGTGATCGACCTGGATGGCCGCCCGAAGGTCATGGGCCTGAAGGCACTGCTCTCGCGCTGGCTGGAATTCCGCATCGGCACGGTGCGGCGCCGGCTGGCGCATCGGCTGGAGAAGGTCGACCGCCGGCTGCATCTGCTCGAAGGGCTGCTGATCGTCTACCTGAATCTCGACGAGGTGATCCGCATCATCCGCCGCGAGGACGAGCCCAAGCCGAAGCTGATTGCACGCTTCAAGCTCACCGAAGAACAGGCCGAGATGATCCTCGACACCAGGTTGCGCCACCTGGCAAAACTCGAGGAGATGAAGATCCGGGAGGAGCAGAAAGAGCTTGCGGACGAGAAGGACGATCTCGAGGCGCTGCTGAAGAGCAAGGCGAAGCTGCACAAGCTGGTGCGCGAGGAGCTGACCGCGGACGCCGAAACCTATGGCGATGATCGCCGTTCGAAGCTGGTCGAGCGCGAGGCCGCACAGGCGATGGAAGAGACCGAGCTGGTGGCCAACGAGCCGGTGACGGTGGTGCTGTCCACCGGCGGCTTCGTGCGCGCCGCCAAGGGTCACGAGATCGATCCGCGTTCTCTGTCGTACAAGACCGGCGATGCTTTCCTGGCCGTGGCGCGCGGCCGCACCACGCAACAGGCGGTGTTCCTCGACAGCACCGGGCGGGCCTACAGCCTGCCGGCGCACTCGCTGCCTTCGGCGCGCGGGCAGGGCGAGCCCTTGTCGGGGCGGCTTGATCCGCCCGATGGCGCGAAGTTCGCCGGCGTTGCCATCGGCGAAGCGCAGGACAAGTGGCTGCTGGCCAGCGACGCAGGCTACGGCTTCATCGTGAAACTCGAGGACCTGTATTCGCGCCAGCGTGCTGGCAAGGCGGTGCTGAATCTCACCGCCAACGCGAAAGTGTTGTGTCCGGTACCGCTGGCCGGCGGCGACGCCGTAATCGCGGCCGTGAACAGCGAAGGCCGATTGCTGGTGTTTCCCGCAGCCGAGCTGCCGGAGATGGCGCGCGGCAAGGGCAACAAGCTGTTCGGCATTCCGACGAAGAAGGCGCTGGCGCGCGAGGAACTGCTGGTGGCCCTGGTCACGCTGAACGAAGGCCAGAAACTGGTGGTGCGTTGTGGGGACCGCAGCATGACGCTTTCCTGGAAGGAACTGGAGCCGCACCGCGGTGCACGCGCACAGCGCGGCGCCATGCTGTCGCGCAATTACCGCAAGGTGGACGCGCTCGAAGTCGCCTGAGGGCGCGGGCCCGGGTTCAGGGCGTGGCCGCCAGCCAGCCGATGTCCTCGTAGCGCCACGGCAGCATGAAGCCGTGTGCACCGAAGTTCGCCAGGCCCGCCTTGCAGGCGATCAGTTCGGGGCGCTGGTACAGCGTCAATGAATGCACCAGGTTCCAGATCATGGCGTCGGCCTCGTTCATGGTCGCTTCGGCCTTTGCACGATCGAGTTCCTGGCTGGCCCGGTCGAACAGCTGGTCCAGTTCATCGCTGCCGATGCGCGCGTAGTTCTGCTGGATCTGCAGATGTCCGCTGGCGTCGACCGTGGGCTTGGCGTAGATGGACCTGGCCGAGGTGACGGGATATGGGGTGCCCATCCAGGAGAACAGAACGAAGTCGAACTGGCCGGGCGTGACGTACTTGTCGAAGAAGTCGTTGCTGGGGGCAGTCAGGATCTCCAGGCTCACGCCAACCTGCCCCAACATGTTCTGCACCAGTTCCAGTTCCTGACGGGCCGGCGCCACGCCCGCGGGAATCACGCCCTTGAGGATCAGCGTCTGCCCGTCCTTGCTGCGCTTGCCCCCATCGAGCTTCCAGCCAGCCTCGTCCAGCAGCGCGGCCGCTTTGGCCGGATCGTAGGTGCCCACTTCGCCGGAGTTGTCCCGGTAGCCTTCCTGGTTGCCCATGAAGATGTGATTGTTCAGCGGCTCGGTCGAAAGGCCGAGCGGGCCGAGCAGCGCGCGAACGATGGCCCCGCGATCGATGGCCATGGCCAGCGCGCGGCGCACGCGCACGTCGGAGAGCATCTTGCTGGTGCCGTTCATGTCCAGATGGCGGAAGTTCGGGCCACCGGCCGAGCGGATCTGCACACCGGCGATGCCCTTGGCGCGCAGGTACTGGTTGGCATCGGCGCCGATGTCCATGGCGTCGATCTCGCCATTGGCCAGCGCGTCGACCTGCGCGCTCGGGTCGATGATGCGGAACACGACACGATCCAGCCTGGCCCGGTCTCCCCACCACTTTTCATTGCGCACCAGCGTGATGGTTTGCGTCGTGCGATCGATGTGATCGAACTTGAATGGCCCGCCCGACAGCAGCGGCCTTTCCTGCCAGGCCTCGTTGAATGATTTCGGATCCTTGTTCAGCACTGCGGGCAGCAATGGGCTGAAGATGTTCTGCCAGTCGGCAAACGGGATCTTGTAGGTGACGATCACTTCGCGATCATCCTTGCCGCGCTCGACTTTCTCGATGTTGGCGTAGCCCGTGGTCGTCGCGACCTTGTAGGCCTTGTTTTCGCCGGTCAGTGCCTTCCACTGCCAGTGAAAGTCCTCCCAGGTGATCGGCGTGCCGTCGGACCACACGGCCAGCGGATTGATTTCGTAGGTGACGACCTGTTGCGGTTCGGTCTTGAGCACGGGCTCGGAGGCGAGCAGGGCGCGATCCCAGAGCGGCGTGCTGGCGGCGTCGTTGTCGTAGGCCATCGGCAGGATGGCCATCAGCACGTTCCAGGTGTCGTATTCGGTGCCGTCGAGTTCGTAGTAGTTGTAGTTCGGCGGCAGGGCGGCCAGTGGCCAGGTGAAGGTGCCGCCATCGCGCAGCTGCTCGCGCGGTGTGGCGTTGATGTCGGCGGCCGTGGCCTTGGCCGGTGCGGATGGTGATGCAGCCGTGGAACCGGAGCCTGAACCACCGCTGCAGCCTGCCACGCCGAGCGCGATGGCCGTCGCGGTCACCAGGGTTCGCGTGATTGCTGGTCTGCTGGAATTCATGGTCCTACCTCCGCGAGTAATGACAGGCATCCGGATGCCCGGCGCTGCCAGTTCGAATGGTGAGCGACGGCGATTGTTCCTGGCACAGCCGGCGCTCGTCCTCGCCGAGTTCGTTGCTGAACCGCTGGCAACGCGTGTGAAAGCGACAACCAGCGGGCGGGTCGAGCGGGCTGGGCAGATCTCCCTGCAACAGGATGCGCGTGCGTTCGCGCTCCTTGCGCGGGTCCGGCAATGGAACCGCCGACAGCAGCGCCTGGGTATAGGGGTGGGTGGGGTGTTCGAACACCGCGTCCACTTCGCCGATTTCCACGATGCCGCCAAGGTACATGACGGCGACGTGATTGGCGATGTGACGGACCACGGCCAGGTCATGCGCCACGAACAGGTAGGCGAGGCCAAGTTCCACCTGCAGCCGCTCCAGCAGGTTGATGATGCCGGCGCGAATCGAAACGTCCAGCGCCGACACCGGCTCATCCAGCACCACGATGCGCGGGTTCAGTGCCAGTGCGCGCGCGATGCCGATGCGCTGGCGCTGCCCGCCGGAGAATGCCTGCGGGTAACGCATTGCATGTTCGGGTTCGAGACCGACCAGCTGCAGCAGTTCCGCGACGCGCGTGGCGATCGCCTCCGGCGCGAAGCCGTGCGCGGCCAGTGGCTCGCCGATGATCTCGCCCACCGGCAGCCGCGGGTCCAGCGCCGCCATCGGATCCTGGAACACCACCTGGATGTCGCGCCGGGTCTGAAGACGCGTGCGCGCGTCCATCGTTGCCGTGTCGTGACCAAGCACGACGATGGACCCGCTCTGCGGACGCAGCAGGCTCAGGATCTCCAGGATGGTCGTCGTCTTGCCGCAGCCGGATTCGCCGACCAGCGCGAGTGTCTCGCGCTCGTGCAACGCGAAGCTCACGCCAGCCACGGCCCGCAACGTGCCCACGCGGCGGCGCAGGATCGCACCCTTGGTCACCGGGAATTCCTTCACCAGGTCCTGCACCTGGAGCAGCACCTGACCGTCCGTGGTGGCGAGCGTGCGCGCTGCAGCGGCGGGTGGTGCCGGCGCGCCGAACACGTCCACACTGCCCATCGACTGGCGGGCGATCTCCTCGCTGCGGTGGCAGGCCGAGCGGTGCGAGGCCTCCTCGCCGGTGATGGTGAGCAGGGCAGGCTCTTCCTGCTGGCAACGATCGATGCGCAGCGGGCAGCGCGGACTGAACGGGCAGCCGGGCGGCAGGTCGATCAGCGAGGGCGGGTTGCCCTCGATCGGCGTCAGCGCCTGGCGCGGGCCGAGATCCGGGCGCGGCACGGAACCGAGCAGGCCCAGCGTGTAGGGCATGCGCGCGCGGTAGAAGACCTCATCGACAGCGCCGGTTTCCACCAGCTTGCCCGCGTACATCACCGCCACGCGGTCGGCGAGGCCCGCCACCACTCCCAGGTCGTGCGTGATGAGCAGGATGGCGGCGCCGGTGCGTTCGCGGATATTGCGCAGGACATCCAGCACCTGCGCCTGGATGGTGACGTCGAGCGCGGTGGTCGGTTCATCCGCGATAATCAGCGCCGGATCGTTGGCGATGGCCATGGCAATCATGGCGCGCTGGCGCATGCCGCCGGAGAACTCGTGCGGGAAGGATGTGGCGCGGCGGGCGGGGTTCGGAATGCCGACCAGGTCGAGCAGTTCCACTGCACGCTCGAGCGCCGCGGCGCGCTCGATGCGCCGGTGCACCCGGATGGCCTCGGCGATCTGCTCGCCCACCGTGTACACGGGCGTGAAGGCAGACAGCGGGTCCTGGAAGATCATCGCGATGCGGCGGCCCCGCAGCGTGGACAGCTCCTTGTCCGTGCGGCCAAGCAGCTCCCGCCCTTCGAAGCGCACCGATCCGCTGATGCGTGCACCCCGCGGCAGCAGGTCCAGCACCGCGAGCGAGGAGACTGTCTTGCCCGATCCGGACTCGCCCACCAGGCCCAGCACCTCGCCGGGAGCGATGCGGTACGACAGTGAGCGCACGGCCCGGACCGTGCCGCCGTCTGCGGCGAAAGTCACCGAAAGATTCTCGACTTCGAGCAGGGCCCCGGAGGTCGTCGGGGCGGTGGTCGACGCTGTGCTCACGGCGCGCGCTCCGCACCGGCATTCGGGTCGAGCGCATCGCGCAGCCCATCGCCGATCAGGTTGATCGCCAGCACCAGTGCCACCAGGAAGCCGGCGGGAAAGTAGAACTGCCACGGGAAGGACAGTGCCGCGCCGGAGTAATCGCCAATCAGCGTGCCCAGCGACACGTCCGGCGGCTGCACGCCGAAACCGAAGAACGACAGCCCGACTTCGGCCAGGATCAGTGAGCTGACATTGACCGTCGCGTCGATGATCAGCAGCGAGGCCATGTTGGGCAGGATGTGGCGGAAAATGATGCGCCAGCCGGGCACGCCCATGAAGCGCGCCGCATGCACGAACTCGCGTTCCTTCAATGACAGCGTGAGGCCGCGCACGATGCGCGCCGTGATCATCCACTGGAAGGCCGCCAGCAGCAGCACGAAGATCAGCCAGGTGTGGCCCTGGAACATCGGCGACAGGATCGCGATGATCAGGAACGCCGGCAGTACCAGCAGCAGGTCGATCACGCCGACCAGCACCGTGTTCAGCCAGCCGCCGAAGTAACCGGCGAAGGCGCCGACCACGGCGGCGAGGCCGGTGGAGATCAGCGCACCGATCACGCCGATCACCAGTGACTTCTGCATGCCGCGCATCGTCAGCGCGAACATGTCGAAGCCGTTCTGGGTGGTGCCGAACCAGTGCGCGGCGGAGGGCGGCGTCAGAAAGGCGCGGGTGTCCAGCTGGTCGTAGCGCCACGCGATGAAATGCGGCACCACGTACGCCAGTGCGAACAGCAGGATCACCACCACCAGGCCCAGGATGGCCAGCGGTTGTCGCCGGAACCGGCGCGCCACCAGCGTGAAGTGCGATGCGGGGCGCGCGCGGGGCGGCGTTGGCCCGCCGGTGGATTCCTGCATCGCGCCTGCCTGCTGCACGCTACACGCGTACCCGTGGGTCGAGGATGGCGTAGGCCAGGTCCGACAGGAAGCCCGCGATGAGCACCAGTACGGCCACGAACAGGGTCACCGCGGCCACCGAGTTCACGTCGTTCTTGGTCACCGAGTCGACGAAGTACTCGCCCATGCCGTGCCAGCCGAAGATCTTTTCGGTGAACGTGGCGCCCACGAACAGCAGCGCGAATTCGTAGGCGAAGAACGTGGCCATCGGGATCAAGGCGGTGCGCAGCCCGTGCCGGATCAGGGCTGGTCCGCGGCGCAGGCCCTTGGCGCGCGCCGTGCGCAGGAAGTCGCTGCCGAGCACGTCCAGCATTGCGCTGCGCTGGTAGCGGCCGTAGTACGCCACGGCCGCAGTGATCAGCACCAGCGATGGCAGCACCAGATGCGCCAACCGGTTCGTCAAGCCCACCCAGGACCAGGTCGCCAGGCCCGGCGTGATCTCACCGGTGGTATAGAGCAGCTTGCTCTCTCCGGTGAACCCCAGCAGGTTGTTGATCTCGATGCCGGTGTTCTTGTACAGCACCGCGAGCACCACCACCGGAATTGAAAGCACGACGAACGAGAACAACGTCAGCAGCCGATCCGGAATGCGGTACTGGTTGACTGCTCCATAAGCGCCTGCAGCGACACCGAGCAAGGTGCCGAGGATCGATCCGATCAGCAGCAGTCGCAGGCTGACGAAGATTCGCCGGCCGAACTCCTCGTTCACCGAAGTGTTGTCAATGGTCCGTCCGAAGTCCCCGTGCAGCACGCCGCCGGCCCAGCGCTGCAGGCGCACCAGTACCGGCGTCTTGTCGTTCATGTTGATCGCGTCGAGCGCGGCGTCGACGACCTCCGCGGAGGGCGGCGGATTGCGCCCTTCGTAGCGCGAACGGGGGTTGAGCTGCGTGGCGGCCAGCAGGTAGGCCACACAGGTTGCGATGACGACCAGGGTGACGAGATAGGCCAGCCGGCGCAGCAGAAACTTCAGCATCGCTATGGGTATCTGACGGCTGCCTGCAGGATCGACTGCGAGCCAGTCTACCCGAAGTTGCGCGCAGATCGACCGCCGCCAAAGTCAGGCCAGCACGACCTCTTCGGTGGCACGGAACAGGAATCCCTGCACATGGTGCACACCGAGCTGCCACAGCACCGCCATGGTGTTGGCGTCTTCCACGCGCTCGGCAATCGTGGCAATGCCGCGTTCGCTCGCCGCCTCGATCAGCGATGCAACCTTGGACTGCAGCAGCGTGTCGGTGGTCAGGCCCTGCATCAGCGAGCCGTCGATCTTCACGAAGTCCAGCGGCAGCATGCCCAGCATCGAGAGCGGGTCGATGCCCGTGCCGTAGTGCTCCAGCGCGAAACGGATTCCGGATTGCTTGAGCGCGTTGGCCAGTCGCAGGATGTCGGCTGGATTGCTGCCGGTGATCGATTCGGTCACCTCGATGCACAGTTGCTGGGGCGCGAGGCCGGTACTCTGCAGCATGTGCGCGATCCACGTGGGCAGGGAAACTTCCAGCGCACTGTGGCGCGAAATGCGCACGAACACGCAGCCGGCCTTCAAGGACAGCGCCAGCTTGGCCGCATGCGCAATCACCCAGCGGTCGATCAGGCCCACGAGCCCGCTGCGTTCCGCGCTGGGCATGAAGTCGCCGGGCAGGATTTCCCTTCCCTGCACGTCCTTCATGCGCACCACCGTGTCGATCAACGCCGGGCCGCCGGCCAGGCTGGTGATCGGCTGCTGCACCAGGCTGAAGCGGTTGGCGGCCAGGGCCGCGCGGATCTGCTTGACCCAAGAGGCGTCCGCGGCTTCTGCACGCGCCTCGGTTTGCGATTGTCCGACCTTGACCAGCAGGTTGCCGCCCTCGGTGCGGCCGCGCCGGACCACATCCTGCACGTCGACCAACGCGGCATCGAGCTTGCCGGCCCCACCCTGGAGCATTGCCATTCCGGCGCTGGCGGTGGTGCGGAAGATGCGCTCGCCCACCTGGAATTCATGGTGCGCAATCTTGTCCAGCAGCCGCTGGGTCCAGGCTTCCACGTCGCGCGGCGTGCCGCGCTCGGCGAGTATCAGCAGGCCCGGGCCGCTGAAGTGGCCGGCCAGATCCGTGGGCGTGAGCTGCTGTCGCACCAGTCCGGCCAGCGCCACCAGCAGGTCCTCGCTGGGGATGGCGCCCATCTCCTTTTCAAGCTTCACGAATCCATCCGGCCGCAGATACACCAGATAGCGTCCGCCAGCCTGCAGCTTGCTCGTCATGCGCTGCTGGATTGCTTCCAGCAGCGGTACGCGATACAGCAGGCCGGTGCGCGGATTGCGCTTCACTGCATCCGTGAGGTCACGCGCGACTTCTTCCTGGCCGCGCTTCTGGCTCGGCACCATCAGGCGTACGCAGGGCTCGCCATCCCGCTGGCCCAGTGTCAGGACCAGTTCCAGTGCCAGCGTGCCGCCATCGGCCGTGCGCACGTCGGCCCGCAGCGAGTGATCCTTCCAGTGTCCCTTGAGGCATGCGACCAGCGCACCCTTCAGTGCCGCGTGGCTGCCCTCCTCGAAGAAATCCATCACCGGCTGGCCGACGACATCGCGGGCCTCGACCGCCGCGATCAGGTCCATCCAGGACTGGTTGATGTCGACGACGATGCCTTCCTGCACCTGCGCGATCGCGTCGTTGGAGCGGGTCAGTACCGTGTCGAGCTGCCGGCGATATTCCTGCACTGCCTGCAGGGTATGGCGCAAATCGCGTTCGCTGCGGTAGGCCTGCAGTTCGCGCGCAATGACGCTGAAGGCCCGCGCGCTCTGGGCGAGCGTGATGCTGTCGCGTGCACCCGCGGCGAGGTCCTGCGCCATGGCCTGCTCGCTCAGTTCGGTGCGCAACACCACGAGCGGGACATCGGGGGAGATCCGCACCCGGATCTGTGCGACCTCGGGCAGTTCGCCGCCGTCTGCCGTATGGAGCAGCAACATCTGGGGGTTGAGCTGTGTCAGCGCGTCGGGCAGATCGGCGATGGCCGGAATCCACGTGCAGTGCGCAGCGACACCTTGCTTGCGCAGCAGGCTGTTCAGCGCCTCAACCGGATCGCGGGAGCTGCTGACGACAACCAGGGGGACGGCGGTGTTGTCGGACAAGACTGGATTGCCTTTCGGGTTGGGGCCTCAAGTCTGAGGCCGATGTGCGAGCCGTTATGTGAACTCCGGCACAGTCGCGCCGGTCCGGTGGCCGCGTCAAGTCGCGAGTGGAACTTTGCTGGCGGCGCCCGGAACCTCGCGTACCAGCCGCGGTACGAGATAACCCGGCAGGGCCGCGTTCAAATCGCGATGCAGGCCAAGTGCAGTCGCATCGTCAATGGCGAAGTGCGCGGCGCCGGCGACCGGATCCAGCTGGTGGAGGTAGTACGGCAGGATGCCCGCCGCGAAAAGTCGCCGCGACAGTTCGGCAAGCGTGGCTGCATCCGCGTTGACTCCAGCCAGCAACACCGACTGGTTCAGCAGCGCCCGGCATGCATCACCCAATTGCCTCAGCGCGCTGCTCGTTGCCGTATCGAGCTCCGCCGGATGATTGGCATGGACGACGATGACGATGCGATCGCGCAGTGGCTTCAGCAGGTCCAGCAGTCCCGCATCCACGCGGGCCGGCAGCACCACGGGTGTACGGGTGTGGATGCGGATGCGGCTGATGTGGGGCAGGTCGGCCAGCTGCCCCAGCAGCTGCGCCAGTCGCGCATTGCCGAGACTGAATGGATCGCCACCCGAGAGGATGACCTCGTCCAGGTTCGTATCGGCCGCGATGGTCTTGAACGCCTGGTCCCAGCGCGGTCCGTCCCGCTGGTCCGCGGCATAGTCATAGTGACGCCGGAAGCAGTAACGGCAATGCACCGCACAGGCGCCTGTGGCGATGAGCAGGGCCCGACCGGCGTACTTGCGCAGCAGTCCATTGCCGCGCCGGGCATCCGTCTCCTGCAGTGGGTCGGTAACGTAGCCGGCCACCGGTTCCAGCTCACGCGGGCTGGCCAGTACCTGCAGCAGCAGCGGGTCGGCCGCATCGCCACGGCGCATGCGGGCGATGAATGAGCGGGGCACCCGCAGTGGAAAGTCGGCCGCAGCGGCAGCCAGGGTCGCGGCAGTGACTCCGCGCCCAAGCTGTTCCGGGACCAGGTCCAGCAGGCTCAGCAGCTCCAGCGGATCGCGGACTGCCTCGGCCAGCTCGCGCTGCCAGTCGGGAATGCCGGCCGTATGGCGGCCTTGTGGTTCTGCCGCTATCATTCGCCGCCCATTTGGCCGCTGCCGTGATGCATGCGGCGCGAATTAAACCAGAGAGCGACATGGCCAGCTACACCACCAATGAATTCAAGTCCGGGCTGAAGATCCTGCTGGACAACGACCCGTATTCGATCGTCGAGAACGAGATGGTGAAGCCGGGCAAGGGCCAGGCATTCAATCGGGTGAAGGTCCGCAACCTGAAGACCGGTCGCACCATCGAGCGCACCTTCAAGAGTGGCGACTCGGTCGACGCTGCCGACGTGGTCGATACGGACATGCAGTACCTGTACGCGGACGGCGACTTCTGGCACTTCATGGTGCCGGAGAACTTCGAGCAGTACGCGGCCGGCAAGGAAGCGGTGGGCGAGGGCGCGCAGTGGTTGAAGGAAGGCATCACCTGCATCGTTACCCTGTGGAACGGTGTGCCGCTGGTGGTGACACCGCCGCCGCACATCGAGCTCAAGGTGGTGGAGACCGATCCGGGTGTGCGCGGCGATACCGCCACCGGCGGCCAGAAGCCGGCCAAGCTGGAAACGGGCGCTGTGGTGCGCGTGCCGCTGTTCATCAATGAGGGCGAGGTGCTGAAGATCGACACCCGCACCGGCGAGTACATTTCGCGCGCGAAGAGTTGATCAGGCGCGTTCCCACGGGAACGCCATCACTTCTTCAATGCTGGTGGCTTTCACTGCCAGCATGACCAGCCGGTCAAAACCCATCGCAACGCCGGCGCACGCAGGCAGGCCGTGGGCCAACGCAGCCAGCAGACGTGCATCGATGGCCGGCTGTGCCAGGCCGCGTCGCCGCCGTTCGACCAGGTCTGTCTCGAAGCGCCGTCGCTGTTCTGCAGGATCGGCAAGTTCCACATAGCCGTTGGCCAGCTCCATGCCGGCCGCGTACAGCTCGAATCGCTGAGCACAGCGCGGGTCGGCGGCATCCACTTGCGCCAGCGCGGCCTGCGATGCCGGGAAGTGATGCAGGCAGGTGAGGCGGTCGCGACCCAGCGCCGGGCCAATGCGCGTGGCGACCAGAAAATCCAGCAATTCGTCGTGCGTTGCGTTGGCGGCGGTGCTGGCGGCAAGGCCATGGCTGGCCGCGAGTGCTGCGAGGTCCTGGGTGCGCGCATCGAGCGGATGGCAGCCCAGCTCTCGCTCGAACGCCTGGGAATAGCTGAGCGATTCCACCGGCACGGGCTCGTGTCCGCCGGCGGCCAGCACCGCCTGGGCCAATGCGGCGGTCTCGGCCATGAGCCCCTCGAAGTCCATGCCCAGCCGGTACCACTCGATCATGGTGAACTCGGGGTTGTGCAGCGGACTGATTTCGTCGGCACGGAAGACGTGGCAAATCTGGTAGATGTCGCCGCTGCCGGCTGCCAGCAGTCGCTTCATCGGGTATTCGGGTGAGGTCTGCAGGAACCGCGGCGAGGGGCCTGGCAGCCCCAGCGATTGCACATGCACGTCGGTCACCGTGGCGCCCAGCGCCACCGGCGTTTCGACTTCCAGCACATCGCGATCGCGGAAGAACGAGCGCACGGTAACCAGCAGCGCCGCGCGCCGGCGCAGCACCGCGAGGCTCGCCGACGGACGCCAGTCGCCCGCGTTCAAGCCGGCTCTGCTCCGCCGAGCTCACCCAGCCGGTGGCCGAGGCGCAGGGTCGTACCGCCCACAATGGGCAGCAGTTCGGCCGCCCTGGGCGCGAACAGCAGGATCACCGTCGAGCCCATGTTGAAGCGGCCGATTTCCGCACCGCGCTCGCGGAAGCGCTCGCCTTCCGGCGGCAGCGGCAGTTCGGTGACGGTTCGCGGTCGCCGCGGCGTCACGTCCCCGTGCCACACCGTGGCCATGCTGCCCACGTTGAGTGCGCCGACGAAGATCACCGCAAATGGGCCCGTCTCGCCTTCGAACAACAGCACCAGGCGCTCATTGCGTGCAAACAGCCCCGGCACCAGCCGCGTTGCCACAGTGTTGACGCTGAACAACCGGCCCGGCACATACCAGATTCCGGCCAGCGTGCCTGCGGCGGGCATGTGGATGCGATGGTAGTTGTAGGGGGCAAGATAAATGGTCGCGAAACTGCCATCGCGAAACACCGGGGCCCAGCGCTTCGCCGCACCGGCCAGCAATGCTTCCAGCGAATACGTGTGCCCCTTGGCCTGCAGCAGCCGATCGGCATCGATGCGGCCACACAGGTTCATGGTGCCGTCCACTGGACTGACCAAAGTGCGGGCATCGCCGGCCAGAGGCCTGGCGCCAGCGCGCAGTGCCCGGGTAAAGAATGCGTTGAAGTTCGCGTAGCCGTAGGGGTCGGGAATTGCCGCATCGGAAAGGTCCGGCTTGAAGCCGCGCATGAACATGGCGGTCAGCAGGTTCTTGAACGGCCGCCAGCGGATGCGGGTCAGACACAGCGCGATGCGGGACAGCGCGTGGTGCGGCAGGATGAACTGCAGCAGGATGTTGAGCGTTGACATGGATGGCGTCAGTAGTCGCTGGCCAGCAACGTGGCGAGGTCCTTGCGCATGCCGTTGTAGTCGAACGGAGGGGTGAACACCGCGGAAAATCCCCCGCGCGCGTTCAGGTAATAGACCGTGGCCGAGTGGTCCACGGTGTAGTCGTCGCCGCCCAGCGATTGAATGGAGTGGACGACTCCAAGATTCGACAGCAGTGGTTCGAGGGCTGTCTCGCTGCCGGTCAGGCCGGTGATGTCGCTGCCAAAGGCCTCCACGTACTGCTTCATGACGGCTGCGGTGTCGCGCTGCGGGTCCACCGTCACGAACACGATGCGCATTCCCGCCAGCGCCGGCTCGCGATGCAGCTGTGCGAGCAGCGCCAGGGTGGTGGGGCAAACATCCGGACAATGCGTGAACCCGAAGAACACCAGGCTCGGCCGGCCGGTCAGCTCCGCATTGCCAAAGGGCTGTCCCGCCTGATCAATGAGTTTGAATGCTGTCACCGTCCGCGGCGGAGTCAGCGCCGTCCCGGCAGTGAGTGTGGGCGCCGGCGGGTGAGCAAGGCGTTGTGAAACGATGTAGCCTGCCAGCGCCGCGGCCAGGGCGATGGGTATCAGGTACAGGGCGGAACTCTTCTTCGACATGAGGCAAGTATCCCACACCACTACCCGGCGCCTGCTGCGCAGCGGGAGCGCGCGTCTCACGCGCGCGAAACTGCACTACGGTCACGGCACTGCATCCGCACTGGATGATGCGGCAGCGCTGCTGGCGCACGCGCTGCTGCTGCGCCGTCCACTGCAGGATCGTGACCTCGCGCGGCTGGTGCCGGATAGCGCCCGGCAGCGCTATCTGGAGCTGCTGCAGCGGCGCATCCGCGAGCGCGTCCCGGTCGTCTACCTGACGCGCCAGTGCTGGTTTGCGGGCGTCAGGTTCCATGTAGATGAACGGGTGCTGATACCCCGCTCGCCGATCGCCGAACTGATCGAACGCCAGTTCACGCCCTGGGTGAACCCGGATGCCGTGCGCCGGATCGCTGACCTGGGAACGGGTTCAGGCTGCATTGCACTGGCAACGGCCCTGGCTTTCCCGCGTGCCCGCGTGGATGCCGTCGACATCAGTTCCGACGCACTGGAAGTAGCGCGCATCAATCGCGCGGCATTGAAGCTGACGCGCCGCGTACGGTTGGTGCAATCGGACTTTTTCGCGGGGCTCGCGCGGCGCCGCTACAATATCATCGTCAGCAATCCTCCTTACGTGGGTGCCCGGGAGTTCAACGGATTGCCTCCGGAATACCGTCATGAACCAGCCGGGGCGCTGCGTTCGGGAAGGGATGGAATGGATGCGGTGCGCGTATTGCTGAACCAGGCGGCTGGTCATCTCACTGAAAACGGGGTGCTGGTTGTGGAAGTGGGCAATACCGAACGAGCAGTACGCCGCGCCTTTCCGCGCCTGCCCTGTGTGTGGTTGTCGTTCGCACGCGGCGGTGGTGGTGTCTTCTTGCTGACGGCCGCGCAACTGCACGCGGCGCAACTGGGTTGATGAGGTTGACTCGTGTCGGGTAACAGCTTCGGCAAATGTTTCATCGTGAGCACCTTCGGCGAGAGCCACGGGCCCGCGCTGGGCGCGATCGTGGACGGCTGTCCGCCGGGCCTGCCGCTGACTGAAGCCGATCTGCAGCCGGATGTGGACCGGCGGCGCACGGGTACTTCGCAATTCACCAGCCAGCGCAAGGAACCCGATCGGGTGCGGATCCTCTCCGGCGTGTTCGAAGGCGTGACCACCGGGACGCCGATCGGGCTGCTGATCGAAAACACGGATGCCCGTTCACGCGACTACGAGAAGATCAAGGATCGCTTCCGGCCCGGTCACGCCGACTACACCTATCAGCAGAAATACGGTCTGCGTGACTACCGCGGCGGCGGCCGTTCATCGGCGCGCGAGACGGTGATGCGCGTGGCGGCCGGCGCCATTGCCCGCAAGTACCTGGCGCGGCGCCTGAGTGTGTCCATCTGCGGCTATGTCACCCAGGTCGGCGAGCTGGTGCTGGAGCCGAAGAATCCGGCCAGCGCCTACGACAATCCGTTCTTCTGTCCCGATCCCGGGCGGCTGAAAGAGCTGGAGGAATACATCTGGAAGCTGCGCAGTGAAGGCGACTCCGTGGGCGCGAAACTGACGGTGATCGCTCGCGGCCTGCCACCGGGCCTGGGCGAACCGGTGTTCGATCGGCTGGATGCGGATATCGCCCATGCGCTGATGAGCATCCAGGCGGTCAAGTCGGTGGAGATCGGCGACGGCGTCGCAGTGGCGGGGCAGCGGGGCAGTCGCGCCCGCGATGAGCTGACGCCTGCAGGGTTTGCCAGCAATCACGCCGGCGGCATCCTGGGCGGAATCTCGACCGGTCAGGATGTCGTGGCGCACATTGCGCTGAAGCCCACTTCCAGCATCCAGGTCGCGGGCCGGACCATCGACCTGACCGGCAGCCCGACTGAAGTGGTCACCACTGGACGACACGACCCTTGCGTCGGGCTGCGCGCGACCCCGATTGCGGAAGCAATGCTCGCCATCACGCTGATGGATCACTACCTGCGACACCGGGGCCAGAATGCGGATGTGAGATCATCCACACCGGCCATCGGCGCGGCAGACAGGCAGCCATAGGATCTTCGGTCAGGCAATGAGCAAAGGCTGGAGAGTAGCGGTGCTGGGGGCCACGGGCCTCGTGGGCGAAACGATGATCAGCGTTCTGGAAGAGCGCGATTTCCCGCTCAGTGAACTGTATCCGCTGGCGAGCAATCGCTCGCTGGGCAAGACCATCCGGCTCAAGGGCAAGTCCTGGCCCGTGCTCGATGCCGAGACCTTTGACTTTTCCAGAGCCGACATCGGCCTGTTCTCGGCCGGTGCCGAAATCTCCGCGAAGTTTGCGCCCATCGCGGCCGCCGCCGGTTGCGTCGTCATCGACAACACTTCGCAGTTTCGCTACCAGGATGACGTGCCGCTGGTCGTGCCCGAGGTGAACCCCGAAGCCATCGCGCAGTACACGGCGCGTGGAATCATTGCCAACCCGAATTGCTCGACCATCCAGATGCTGGTGGTCCTGAAGCCACTGCATGATGCAGCCGGCATCGCGCGCGTCAACGTTGCCACCTACCAGTCCGTCTCCGGCGCCGGCAGGGAGGCGGTGGATGAACTCGCCTCACAGTCCGGGCAACTGCTCAATGGCCGCCCGATTGAAGCGAAGGTGCTGGCCAGGCAGATCGCATTCAATTGCCTGCCGCAGATCGACAAGTTCCAGGACAACGGCTACACGAAGGAAGAGATGAAGATGTTCTGGGAGACCCGGAAGATCATGGGTGACCAATCCATCCTCGTGAACGCCACGGCCGTTCGCGTGCCGGTGTTCTTCGGCCATTCCGAGGCCGTGCATCTGGAGACCCGCCGCAAGCTGACGGCACGGCAGGCGCGGGAGCTGCTGGAAAGGGCGCCAGGCGTCACGGTTCTGGATGAACGGGTGGACGGCGGATGGCCAACGGCCGCCACCGAGGGCGCGAACCACGACACGGTGTATGTGGGGCGCATCCGCGAAGATATCTCCCATGAGCGGGGTCTGGACCTGTGGGTGGTCTCGGACAACGTACGCAAGGGTGCGGCCACCAATAGCGTGCAGATCGCCGAGATATTGGTTCGCGAGTATCTGTAAGTTGAGTTAAGTTATATTCTTGTGACCTGCGTCAACGTGAATAATCGAATCCAACATTATGTTTTCCATGAGGATTCGACACTCGAGGGTCTCTTAGGGAGTCCTGATGCGCTCTAGATTCTTGTCTGCGATGGCGGCATTGCTGCTGGTGATGCCGGGGCTGTCATTTGCTTTGGGGCTGGGGGAGATCCAGCTCAAATCAACACTCAATGCGCCGCTCAATGCGGAAATCGAGCTGTTCGCGACCAGCGAGGAGCTGGCAGATCTGCAGGCCCAGCTGGCCTCGCGGGACACCTTTACCCGTTACGGGCTCGATTACCCCGCGTTCCTGAGTGGCGTGCAGGTGCGCATCCTGCGCCAGTCCGCCGGCCGCAACATCATCCAGCTCTCGACCACCGCGCCGGTCACCGAACCCTTTGCGACCTTCCTGGTGGAAGCCAGTGGCTCACGCGGTCGCATCCAGCACGAGTACACCGTGTTGTTCGATCCGCCGGCCTTTGCTCCGCAGCAGGCAGCTGCCCCGGCCCCGGTGGCCGCCCCGACGGCAGGTGGCACTGGCGGCAATCAGATCAATCGTGCCCCGGTGGCACCGCAGCCACCCAGGCCCGCACCCGCACCTGTTTCTCCTTCGCCAGCCACGGCGGCTTCGGCCGCCGCAGTGGGGGGGAGCTACACCGTGCCACGCGGTGATTCGCTTTCTGCGATTGCCAACAGCCACTACGGTGAAGGTTCCGCCCGGCAGGCAATGGTCGCGATCTTCCGCGCGAATCCGGAAGCTTTCGGCGGAAACATCAACCAGCTGCGGGCCGGTGCCGTGCTGCGCCTGCCGGACAATGCGGAGGTGGCGGCCATCAATGCTGGCGATGCAACCGCGGAAGTGCGGCGGCAGATGGCGGAGTGGTCGAACCGGCCCTCCACCGGGCAACCGGAAGAAGGGTCGCCGCGCCTGGTGCTGGTACCGCCCACGGGCGCCGACCAGGGCAGCGCCAGTTCGACCACGTCGTCGCCCGGCACGTCGTCTGCGGCGGGTGGCGAAGCCGGGCCGGACAATCGCCTGCAGGTTGGCGGAGGCGGGCTCGCGACAGTGCAGCAGAGCGCCACCGAGGCGGCACCTGCTCCCGCATCGACCGACAAGGAAGCCCCGATTCCTGATGAGACCACTGGCGAGCAAGCGGCGGCACCTGCAGAAGTGCAGGCTGAAACCAAGCCAGTCGTGCCCGCTGCGACCGAGGCGACGCCGGAGGCTGAAGAATCCGGCTCATCCATCCTGGATCTGCTGGTCAAGTACTGGTGGGCGTTGGCCGGCATCGTGGTGCTTGCGCTGCTGCTCGTCGTGCGTGCTGCACGCAGCCGCCGCGCGGCCGAAGGCGACGGTTTTGCGCCCTTCGTCATGCCACCGCCGCCGGCGGAAGAGCGCGACACGAGTGCCGATACCTTCCCGCTGCGCCGTCCGACCAAGGAGCACGAGCGCAGCTTTGTGGTCGAAGAGAACGTTGCCCCCAGCGCGCCCAGCTCCCGCAAGGAAGCGCCGCCGACCATTGATCTGGAAGAGGCTTCGCATTCGACACCGGGAATTGATGCCACGGGATCCTTCGAACAGGGCGATCCCCTGGCCGAAGCGGACTTCCACATGGCCTATGGTCTGTATGACCAGGCGGCCGACCTCGTCAAGCTGGCCATGGAGCGCGAGCCTGAACGCCGCGACCTGAAGCAGAAGCTGCTTGAGGTGTATTTCGTCTGGGGAAACAAGGAGCAGTTCCTGCAGGCGGCGCGCGAGCTGGCCGATTCCCGCAGCGATGCCCAGCCGGGTGAGTGGGAAAAAGTCGTGATCATGGGCAAGCAGCTGGCCCCCGAGGACCCGCTGTTCAGCCACTCGCAGGGCAGCGTAAGCCCGGGCTCGGTCGACCTGAACCTGGAGGGTGGTCAGAACCTGGTCGATTTCGATCTGCCGGGCGACTCCTCGACACGCATCCAGCGGCTGAGCGAGGACGCAGCACACGACTCGGACATCAGCGGGCTGGATTTCGTGCTGGATGATGCGGGCGCCGGTGCCGTCGGTGAAGTCACCCAGAACACACAGCAGCTGCCCACTGCGGAGATGCCGAAGCCTGATCTCGGTATTGAAGGCCCGACGGTCGAACAGCCGGCACTGGGGCTGGACGATACACTGGCTGGCAAGCTGGGCGCGCAACGCGATCATGTGGGCAGCGGCGACCAGACTGCCGAGCTTGCGCTGGATGACCTTGGCCTTGATCTGGGCAAGCTGGAGGCCACCGGTTCGAACCTGCTGGACGATTCGCAGGTCACGCGCGCCTTGAGTTCCAGTGAGGATGCTGCCGAGACACTGGTGGCCGGTCTGGATGACACGAACCGCCAGCTGCTGCAGTCCGGCAATTCAGAGGCCGATGCCACCGAATTGATGCCATTGTCGGATCTGGGCGGCGGCGAAACCGAGCAGGTGTCGGAGCTGGACCTGAATCTGGAAGGTGACGGCAATGCCGTCACCGGCAAGCATCTCGGGCCGAGTATCGACCTGGACGTGGGGACCGATGACCGGTCGCCGGACGATACGTATACGCGGACGCAGCGTCTTGACCCAGCGTCGGTTCCGGATGCCGACGCCACGCATCGGGATCTGGAGCCGGTCTCCATGAGCGAGGTCGGCACCAAGCTGGACCTGGCCCGCGCCTACATGGACATGGGAGATCCGGACGGTGCGCGCAGCATCCTGGGCGAGGTATTGGCCGAAGGGTCACCCACCCAGCGCCAGGAAGCCCAGCGCCTGCTCGATTCCATTCCGGGATAGCAACCGGTGACGCGGATTGCCGTCGGCGTCGAATACGACGGCCGCGGCTATTGCGGCTGGCAGCAGCAGCAGGCAGCCGAGTCGGTCCAGCAGGTTCTGCAGACTGCCCTCGGCAGCATCTGCAATCACGCGGTGGAATTGACCGCCGCAGGTCGCACGGATGCGGGGGTACATGCTCGCTGCCAGGTGGCGCATTTCGATTCCGGTGCGGATCGCAACGCGCGCTCACTGGTGCTCGGCACGAACACGCTGTTGCCGGAAGGTGTGGCGCTGCGCTGGGCCCGCCAGGTGCCGGATCATTTCCATGCGCGCTATTCAGCGCTGGCGCGCACCTACCGCTATTGCATTCTCAACCGGACTGCGCGTTCGGCGCTGGCCGCGGGTCGCGTCGCGTTCTGGCATCGCCCGCTGGACGTGGAACCCATGCGCGAGGCCGCGCAACACCTGCTCGGTACGCACGACTTCAGCGCCTTTCGCGCGGCCGAGTGTCAGGCCCGTACACCGGTGCGCAACCTGACGCAGCTGGAACTGCGGCGTGTCGGTGATTTCGTGATGATGGAAGTGACCGCCAACGCATTCCTGCATCACATGGTGCGCAACATCGCCGGGCTGCTGATCCACATCGGTCAGGGAGAGGCCGGGCCCTCTCATGCCGAGCACGTGTTGGATGCACGCGACCGGCGTGTCGCGCCCGCGACGGCACCTGCAAACGGCCTGTACCTGTGGCGAGTGCACTATCCGGTGGTTTTCGGCCTGCCGGACGATTCCGATATCATGCCCGCTCCCGCCGGTTGCCCGGCGGACATGTTGGGGTAGCCATGTCCTGGTTCGAGAAAATCGTCCCTTCCAAGATCAAGACCGAGCGCACACGTCGCCTGCGATCGGTGCCGGAAGGGCTGTGGATCAAATGCCCGGCCTGCGATGGCGTGCTGTACCGGGCGGAGATCGAGCGCAATCTGCATGTGTGCCCGAAGTGCAGCCACCACATGCGCATGCATGCACGCGAGCGGTTGCAGAAGTTCTTCGACCCCGACTCGATGGTGGAAATCGGCGCCCAAGTGCAGCCGGAGGACCCGCTCAAGTTCAAGGACAGCAAGCGGTATCGGGACCGGCTGGCCGCAGCCCAGAAGAGCACCGGCGAGAAGGATGCCCTGGTGGCCATGGCGGGCCGGCTGCATGGGGAGCCGGTGATCGCAACGGCTTTCGAATTCGGGTTTCTCGGCGGATCCATGGGCTCTGTCGTGGGCGAGCGCTTTCATCGCGCCGTGATGCGCGCGATTGCCGACGGCGCACCGCTGGTCTGCTTTTCGGCGACGGGCGGGGCGCGCATGCAGGAGGCGTTGCTCTCGCTCATGCAGATGGCCAAGACCAGTGCCGCGCTGGCGCGCCTGGCGCAGGCCAGATTGCCCTACGTGTCCGTGCTCACCGATCCGACCACCGGTGGTGTGTCGGCGAGTCTGGCCATGCTGGGCGACATCAACATCGGCGAACCGCGCGCGCTGATCGGCTTTGCAGGTCCGCGCGTGATTGCGCAGACGGTGCGCGAAACACTGCCGGAAGGGTTCCAGCGCAGTGAGTTCCTGCTGGAGAAGGGTGCGCTGGACATGATCCTGGACCGGCGCGACCAGCGCGACCAGATCGCGCGCCTGCTGCGCGTGCTGATGCGCAAGCCGGGATTGGCTCCGGCCGAAGCCTAACGCGAGCCGAAGCCATGAGCAACGCGCGCAGCCTGGAAGAGTGGCTGCGGGTTCAGGAAACCATCCATGGACCTGGGATCGACCTGGGTCTGACGCGCGTGCGGGCCGTGGCCGAGCGGATGCAGCTGCTGCCCTTTGCGCCGCGCACGATCATTGTGGCCGGAACCAACGGCAAGGGCTCGACGGTGGCCTGCCTGGAAGCCATGTTGCGGGCGCGCGGTGTCAGGACCGGCGCTTTCACTTCGCCGCACCTCATCCGCTACAACGAACGCATCCGGGTTGACGGGGCGGAAGGCCCCGATGCAGAACTGATCGCGGCCTTCGAGGCCATCGATGCCGCCCGTGGCGAGATCACACTGACGTTCTTCGAGTACAACGCGCTCGCGGCGCTGGAGGTGTTCAGGGCCCGCGCAGTCGAAGTGGCCATTCTCGAAGTCGGCCTCGGCGGCCGTCTGGACGCGGTCAACATCGTCGATGCGGAAGCCGCCATCGTTTGCTCCATCGGGCTCGACCACGCGGACTGGCTGGGCACGGATATCGAGGTCATCGGTCGCGAGAAGGCCGGCGTGTTTCGTGCCGGTGCCATCGCCGTGCTGGCCGATCCCGCCATGACTGCTTCGGTGGAGCAGGAGGCAAGGCGCATTGGCGCGCGCGCGGTGCGGGCCGGGCGTGAATACAGCTGGAGGGTCTTTCCTGATGGGCACTGGAGCTTTGCCATGGGAGCATGGCAGCTTGAGTCGCTGCCACCGCCGGCACTGCCGGGCAGCACGCAGCACGCGAATGCTGCGGCCAGTATCGCGACGCTCCATGCCATGGGGCTCCTGGCTGTCGCAGATGCGGCCTTGCTCGGGCGCGCGCTCATCAGCCTCTCGTTGCCGGGGCGATTTCAGGCGGTGCCTGGCACGGTCGAATGGATTCTGGATGTGGCCCACAACGAAGCCGCCGCTCGCGTGCTGGCGCACAACCTTGCCGCGCGACCCGCGGCGGGGCGAACGCTGTGCGTTGCCGCCATACTGGGCGACAAGGACATCGCTGCAGTGGCGCGTGTACTGGATCCCGAGATCGACGCCTGGATCCTGTGTGGAATCGATGCACCGCGTGGACTCACTGCACGGGAACTTGCCGGGCGTGCGCCGGCCTTCACCGCAGCTGCGCTGGCCCAGGACATTCCGGCAGGCATGCGTCTTGCGGCGGCGTCTGCAAGACCTGGCGACCGCATCGTGGTGTGCGGATCATTTCTGGCGGTGGCCCCGGCCATGCAACAGCTGGGTATCTACTGAACGCGATGCGCTAACATCGCGCGCATGAGCAGATCCTCACGCCACTGATTCCGGTGGAGGTGTCCACCAAAGAACGGCTGACTGGTGCGCTGATCGTGGTGCTGGCACTGATCATCGTCGCGCCGGAAATGCTTTCCGGACGGCGTGCACCGGAACAGGGAACTCCGCCCGCGCAGAATCCGGAGGACGGCGCACCGCTGCAGGCCTACCGCTTCCAGCTTGACCCGGCGAATGGCGGGCCGGTCAATGCACGTGAAGTCGCGCCAGCTGCCGCTGCGGAAATCGCAGCGGTACCGCCGCCGGTTGCCGAGGACACTCCAGCGGTGGCCAGCGCACCTCCCATGGCGCCCCAGCCGGCCGCAGGTTCCGAGGTTCGCCCCGCGGCCGAGCCACAGGAGTCGAAGGCCGCGGCGCCTGCCAAGACTCCGGCATCTGCTGCCGCGGGCAGGTGGTGGGTACAGGTCGGCAGTTACGCGTCGCGTGACAACGCGCAGCGCAAGGCACAGAAGCTGCGCGATGCTGGGTACAGCACGGAAGTTTCGCGGGCCCGCCAGAATGGCACTGAGCTGTATCGCGTACGTGCCGGGCCCGTGGCCGACCGGGCGGCGGCAGCGGCCTTGCAGGCCCGCCTGGTTGCAGCCGGTGAGAAGAACCCGACGCTGGTCGCACCTTAGGAGACTCCTTCTGTGTAGAATTCGCGCTGCGCCGCCTTGACCGACTGGCGGCTAGGAGCGCGGTTCCCGCTGCAAGATGGTCACGCTCGATTACATCGTCCTGGCGGTGATTCTCTGTTCCGCCGTCTTCGGCGCCTTTCGCGGCTTCCTCAGGGAAGTCATCTCGGTCATCTCCTGGATCCTGGCAGTGTGGATTGCCTGGAGGTTTGCACCATCACTGGCGCCGAAGTTCGGCGGTGCCTTGCGGGAGCCGGCGTTCGGCATCTGGGTAGCCCGTGCACTCATCTTTCTGCTGGTGGTCATCGTCGGTTACTGCGTCGGCGCGGTCGTGAATCACTTCGTGCGCCTTTCCATCTTCAGCGGACTGGACCGGCTGCTGGGCTTTGTGCTCGGCCTCCTGCGGGGTCTTGTAGTCGTGGGAATCGCCATCATTCTTGGGCAGGCCGCGCATCTGGATGGCGAGACGTGGTGGAAGCAGTCCCGCCTGACCGCCGCCATGCAGCCGGTGGCGGGTATGCTGCGGGCACTGGCAGGGGATCATCTGCCGGCTGGCCTGGCTGGCGAGAAGTAATCCGGAGGACACATGTGCGCTATTGCTGGCATCGTCGGCCGCAGCCCGGTCAATCAGCAGCTGTACGACGCGCTGACCGTTCTGCAGCACCGCGGGCAGGATGCCGCCGGAATCATGACCGCGGACAGCAGCGAGCTGTTCGAGGTACGGGGCAAGGGTCTGGTGCGTGACGTTTTCGGCCAGCGCGACATGGACTCCCTGCGCGGCAACATGGGAATCGCCCATGCGCGTTACCCGACTGCGGGCGGCAACAGCGCCTCGGAAGTGCAGCCCTTCTATGTGAACGCCCCGTATGGCATCTGCCTCGGTCACAACGGCAACCTGACCAATGCCGCAGAACTTGCGCATGTGCTGTCGCGGGAAGAGCGCCGGCACCTGAACACGAATTCCGACTCCGAAGTGCTGCTGAACGTGTTTGCCTCGGAATTGCAGCGGGTCGGTACGCCACGCGCCACGCCCGGGGACATCTTCGCGGCCTGCAATGCCGTTTATCGCCGCTGCCGTGGTGCGTATGCGGTGGTGGCCATGATCATCGGGCACGGCGTGCTGGGTTTCCGCGATCCACACGGCATTCGTCCGTTGATCCTGGGCCAGCGCCGCAGCAGTCGCGGCATGGAGTACATGCTGGCCTCGGAGAGCGTGGCCCTGACGATGGCCTCGTTCGAAGTGATGCGCGATGTGGCGCCGGGCGAGGCGGTGTTCATCGACGAGCTGGGTCGCCTGCACACCAACCAGTGCGTGCCGGTGGTGCGACACACGCCCTGCATCTTCGAGTATGTGTACTTCGCACGTCCGGATTCGATCATCGACAACATTTCGGTGTACCGCGCGCGCATGCGCATGGGCGAGCGCCTGGCCGACAAGCTCAAGCGCGAACACCCGGATCACGACATCGACGTGGTCATCCCGATTCCGGATACCAGCCGTACCTGCGCGCTGCAGCTGGCGCAGAAGCTGCGCATCAAGTATCGCGAGGGCTTCAACAAGAACCGCTACATCGGCCGGACTTTCATCATGCCGGGCCAGGATCAGCGGCTGAAGTCCGTGCGCCGCAAGCTCTCGGCGATCGATTTCGAGTTTCGCGGCAAGAACGTGCTGCTGGTGGATGATTCCATCGTGCGCGGCACTACTTCCGCGCAGATCATCGAGCTGGCCCGCGAGGCCGGCGCCCGCAAGGTCTATTTCGCCTCCGCCGCGCCACCGGTGCGCCACCCGTATGTGTACGGCATCGACATGCCGGCGGCTTCCGAGCTGGTTGCTGCGGGGCGCGACGTGGAAGAAGTCGCCACGCAGATCGGCGCCGACTGGCTGCTGTACCAGGACCTGGACGATCTGGTGGCCGCCTGCCAGCACGACAATGCGGCAATCAGCGAATTCGATACTTCCTGTTTCTCGGGCAAGTACGTCACCGGGGATATCACCCCGGAGTACCTGGAGCGTCTGGAGCGCGAGCGCTCCGATGGTGCGCAGGGGCAGCGCCGCGACAGCAACCTGAAGGTTGTCAGCTGAAGGCCAGGCTCCCGGCGCCAAGAGGCACCGATACCATGCGACTGCTGCTGATGGTCGAGGACACGGACCTGCAGGCCGAGCTGCGACGTCAGCTCGCCCGCCGCTGGCCGCAGGCGCAGTTTGTGGTGCGTTCGCAGGAACCGGCCAGGTTGTTGCCGAGCGAATTTCTGGCGCAGGGCTACGATGCGGTGATAGTCGACCAGGACTGGCAGTCCGGCCAGGGCCTGGTCTGGCTCAGGGAGCTGGCCGGGCGGCGTGGATTCGCACCCACCTTGTTTCTGGCTGACAGCGCCGACAGCCGGGCTGCGCGCGAGGCGCGGTTGTTCGGCGCCTTTGGTGTGATTCCAAAGCAGCGCCTCGGCGATGAAATGCTGCCAGCGGTTCTGGCAGAGGCTTCGCGCATACAGAGTCGTGCCCAGGCAGACTGGCGCGTCTCGCCGGAAGCTGAAGCCGCGCGCCGCTTCGGTGCCGTGCGCATTCCGGGTTACCGCTGCGTGCGGCGACTGGCGGGCGGATCGGTATCGCAACTGTTCCTGGCCGAGAGCCACAAGATCGGGGACCTGATGGTCATCAAGGTCACGCCGTCGCTGCGTGACGCTTCAGGCGTGGACCAGTCTTTCGAGCGCTTCCTGCAGGAATACGAAATCGCGCATCGCCTGCATCACGCCAGCATCGTGCACTGTCATGAACTCGGCGTCGCGGACGACCATGCTTATCTGGCCATGGAGTATTTTCCCGATGGCGATCTCAGGCGGCGCATCCGGGCCGGCATTTCCTCGACCGACGCGCTGGACCTGTCTGCGAAGATCGCCGACGCACTGGCCGCGCTGCACGAGGCCGGCGCACTGCATCGGGATCTGAAGCCAGGCAATGTGCTGATGCGTGGTCTGCGCCAGATTGCGCTGTCGGATTTCGGCCTGGCCAAGGACGTGGCCTGGGACATGGAGATCACCGATCCGGGGCTGATCTTCGGTACCCCGCATTACATGAGCCCGGAGCAGGGGCATGGCGAGCCGGTGGATGCGCGCAGCGACCTGTACAGCCTGGGGGTGATCCTGTACGAGATGCTGACTGGCGAAAAGCCGTATTCGGCCACCAATCCCATGTCGATCATCTACAAGCATCGCAACCAGCCGATCCCGCGACTGGGCGGACAGGTTGCGCCGCTGCAGCCCATCATCGATACCTTGCTGGCCAAGGTTCCTGCCGGCCGGTTCGCCTCGGCGCACGACGCCGCTCAGGCGCTGCGCCGCGTGGCCGATTCCGTCCGCGCCGCCTGAATGCCGGGCACGGGAATTCTGCAGGCGGCCACTCCGCCCGCGTGGACAGTGGCCGCGGCGCGCAACTGGCCGTTGCTGCTGGTCGATCATGCCAACTGTGAAAAGAAGGCGTCCTCCACGGCGCTGGCGCTGATATTCGCGTATCCCGAGGACGTGCAGCTGTCGCTGGCCATGGCGCGTCTGGCGCGCGAGGAGCTGCGGCATTTCGAACAGGTGCAGAAGCTGATGCGCGAGCAGGGCGTGGCAATGCAGCGCCTGGCGCCCGGCCGTTATGCCGGCCGACTGCGGGCGCGACTGGCCGCCAGCGATCCGGCGCGCAAGCGCGATCTGCTGCTGGCAGGCGCCTTGATCGAAGCGCGTTCCTGTGAGCGGTTCGAGTTGCTGGCGCCACTGCTGCCAGAGCCCATGGCTGGTTTCTACGCTGGGCTCGCCGAATCAGAACGCCGTCACGCCGATCTGTATCTGCAGCTGGCCGAAGCGGCTGCACCGCAGGAGGCCGCCAGCGGAGCACTGCGCGCGCGCCTGAATGAGCTTGCACGCTTCGAGGCAAGACTGGTGCTGGATCCCGACACGGAGCTGCGCTTCCACTCAGGAGTGCCCCTTACTGTGGAGCCAGCGACCGCACTGTGAACTGACCGTCCGAGTCGACCACCAGCACGCTGGCCTGGTCAGGCCAGTCGCCCAGCACGATGCGCGTGTACGTCTTTCCGTCGACGTTGACCGGATGCACGGCCGGGCGGTGCGTATGCCCGTGCACCAGCACTTCGGCACCGGTGGAGCGCATCAAGTCGGTCACCGCGGCAGGGCTGACATCCATGATGGAATCGGCCATCTGCCGGGTGTAGACACGACTGCGGTGGCGCAGTGCCGTGGCCAGCCGGCGCCGCAGGCCCAGCGGCAGCGCCAGCCAGGCGCCCTGCACGAGGCCGTTGCGCACGATGCGGCGAAAGCGCTGGTAGCGCCTGTCGTCGGTACACAGCTGGTCGCCATGCATCAGCACGAATCTGCGCTCACCGAGTTCCAGCGTGGTGAGGTCGGGCAGCAGGGTGCAGCCGCTGGCGGCCATGAACCCGGGTCCCAGCAGGAAATCCCGGTTGCCGTGCTGGAAGAAGCACTGCACTCCGTTGGCCGTCAGTTGGCACAGGGCTGCCACGACGCGGCGGCGCGTGGGCTCGTCATCGTCGTCGCCGATCCAGGTCTCGAACAGGTCGCCGAGGATGTACAGCGCATCGCAGGTGGATGCTTCGGCGCGCAGGAAGTGCAGGAACAGTTCAATGGCGATGGGGTCGGCGGCATCGAGGTGCAGGTCGGAAATGAACAGGGTGCGGCCGTGCGCCATGCATCGAATATAGTGTAGGCATGTCTGGAAATCCCGTCGTAACAAGGTTTGCGCCCAGCCCCACCGGCGAGCTGCACCTGGGAAATGCCCACACGGCGCTGTTCAATCTGCTGCTTGCCCACCATGAAGGCGGGCGCTTCCTGCTGCGTATCGAGGATACCGATGTGGCGCGCAGCCGCCCCGAGCACGCGCGCCAGCTGATGGAAGACCTGCAGTGGCTGGGTGTGGCGTGGGACGAAGAGCCGCTGCACCAGTCGGCGCGCGCGGGCGTCTACGCAGCACAGCTGGAGCGCTTGACTGCTGCCGGGTTGACCTATCCCTGCTTCTGCACGCAGCGCGAGCTGGAGCTGTCACGCAGCACGCAGCTTGCCGCAGGCCGTCCGCCGCGCTACTCCGGCAAGTGCCGTGATGTTGGCGCGTCCGCCGCGCAGGCGCGCCTGGCGGCCGGTGAATCAGCAGCAATCCGCTTCCGTGTTCCGCAGCAGGGCGAGACCGTCTTCGATGACCTGGTGCATGGTGAGCGGCGCTTCGCCCATGCGGAGATCGGCGACTTCGTGCTGCAGCGGGCCGATGGAAGCGCCGCATTCTTCTTTTCCAATGCCGTCGACGATGCGCTGTCCGGAGTGACGCATCTGTTGCGCGGCGATGATCACCTGAGCAATACACCGCGGCAGCTGCTGATCCTGCGCGCGCTGAAACTGCCTGCGCCGCGCTACGGCCATCTGTCCTTGCTGACCGGCGCCGATGGGGCAAAACTGTCGAAGCGTAATACGGCCACTTCGCTGCGCGCCTTGCGCGAGCAGGGCTTCCTGCCGCAGGCGCTGACCAATCATCTGTTCCGTCTCGGGCATTCAACGCCACGCCTGGAGTTGCTGGCCATGGATGAATTGGCCGCCGCATTCGATGTGGCACATCTGCAGCGTTCGCCGGCGCATTTCGATCCGGCCCAGTTGCTCGTCTGGCAGAAGGAGGCCGTACATCGCCAGAGTCCCGCGGCAGCGAACGCCTGGCTCGGTTCGCGTTTGCCGGCCGCGGCAGACCCGGCAGCCCGTGTGGCCTTCATGGAAGCGGTATTGCCGAATCTGGTGTTGCCGGACGATGTGCTGCCCTGGGTGGAAGTGGTCTTCGGTGAGCACCCGCCCATCGATGCAGAGAGCGCTGCGGCCATCGAGGCGGCTGGCGCCCTGCTTTTCAAGGCTGCTGCAGCGGCCGCGACAGGAAATGATTTCGCCGCCATTGTGGCCGCAGCCAGGACCGCCACCGGTTTGAAAGGCGCGGCCTTGTTCAAGCCGCTGCGTGCGGCGCTGACCGGACGTCTGGCCGGACCCGAACTCGGCCCGTTGTTGAAGGCCATGCCGGAGGGCGCCGCACAGCGGCGCCTGGCGCGCTTCGCATAGCTCACCTGTAGAATCGCCCGATGCTGATGATCCGCAACTCCATGAGCGGCCAGGTCGAGCCGTTCTGCCCCCTCGTTCCCGGCAAGGTCCGCCTGTATGTCTGTGGCATGACGGTCTACGACTACTGCCACGTCGGCCACGCGCGCTCGTTCATCGCCTTTGACGTGGTGCAGCGCTGGCTGCGGCACACTGGCCTGGAGGTCGACCACGTCCGCAACATCACCGACATCGACGACAAGATCATTCGCCGCGCCGCCGAGAACGGCGAACCGATTGATGCACTGACAGCGCGTTTCATCCGCGCCATGGAAGAGGATTTCTCGGCGTTGGGTATCGCGAAGCCGGACCACGAGCCGCGTGCCACCGCGTACATGCCGCAGATCGTCACGCTGATCGAGCAGCTCATCGCTCGCGGCCATGCCTATGTCGCCACGGATGGCGACGTGATGTATTCAGTGGGCAGCTTTGCCGATTACGGACGCCTGTCGGGCAAGAAGCTGGAGGATCTGCGCGCCGGCGCGCGCGTCGCGATCGATGCGACCAAGCGCGATCCGCTGGACTTCGTGCTGTGGAAGCGGGCCAAGCCCGGCGAGCCGTCCTGGCCCTCGCCGTGGGGGGTGGGTCGGCCCGGCTGGCATATCGAGTGTTCGGCCATGTCCATGGCGCTGCTGGGCGAGGAGTTCGACATCCACGGTGGCGGCATGGACCTGAAGTTCCCGCACCACGAGAACGAGATTGCGCAGAGCTGTGGTGCCACGGGCGCACATTTCGCCCGTGTGTGGATGCACGTGGGCTTCGTCAATGTCGACAACGAGAAGATGTCCAAGTCGCTGGGCAATTTCTTCACCATTCGCGAAGTGCTGACGAAGTTGCGTCATCCAGAGGTGCTGCGCTACTTCCTCGTGGCCAGCCACTACAGCGGACCGATCAACTACACGCTGGACAGCCTGGTGCAGGCGGATGCGACGCTCGCCGGTTTCTACAACGCCCTGCGCGGTGTGCCGGCAGGTGAGCCGGGCGCGGATGCGGTGCAGTGGCGCGATCAATTCCGCGCGGCGATGGATGACGATTTCAACACGCCGAAAGCACTGGCCGTGCTGCAGGCCCTGGCGCGCGAGATCAATGAGGCGAAGACCGGCGCGTCCGGAACCTGCCTGCAACTTGGCGCGGAGCTGGGAGCCGTGTTTCGCGAACTTGCCGGGCTGCTGGGCATCTGCCAGCTCGATCCGGAAGCCTGGTTCCGGTTGCCGGCTCCCGGTGGTGCCGTGCTCGACGATGCGGCGATTGACACTGCAATCGCGGCGCGCTTGGCGGCACGCAAGGCGCGGGACTTCCAGGAAGCCGACCGCCTGCGCGACGAGCTGGCCGCGGCGGGCGTGATGCTCGAGGATGGGGCTGGCGGCACCACCTGGCGCCGCAAATAGCCACTACCTTGGGGGCGGCGACAGCGGCTGTTCGACGTCGCGCGTCGCCTTCTGGGTCAGGCCTTCGCGGAACAGGTAGGCCTCCAGTGTGTTCTGGATCAGCATGGCGATGGTCATCGGTCCCACACCACCCGGCACCGGCGTGATCCAGCTGGCGCGTTCCCTGGCGGCCTCGAATTCCACGTCACCGACCACCTTGCCCGAGGGCAGGCGGTTGATGCCCACGTCCAGCACGATTGCGCCAGGCTTGATCCATTCACCCTTGACGAATTCGGGTCGGCCCACACCAGCGACAATGAGGTCGGCACGTGCCACGTGGCCGGGCAGATCCTTCGTCTGGCTGTGGCAGATGGTCACGGTCGCGCCACGCATCAGCAGTTCCAGCGCAGCGGGACGGCCCACGATGTTCGACTGGCCGAGTACCACGGCATCCATGCCCTTGGCGTCGATGCCGCAGTAATCGAGCATCTTCATGCACCCATAGGGGGTGCAGGGCCGCAGGCGGGGAGTGCGCTGGGCCAGCAGGCCGAGGTTCTCTGGATTGAAGCCGTCCACGTCCTTCTCGACTGCGATCGCATCAATCACGGCCTTGCTGTCGATCTGCTTCGGGACCGGCAATTGCACCAGGATGCCGTCGATGGCCGGGTCGGCATTGAGCTGTTGCACGATGGCCAGTACTTGCGCCTGGGTTGCTGTCGCCGGCAGTACCTTCATCACCGAGACCATCCCCGCGGCCTCGGTGGCCTGGTGCTTGTTGCGCACGTAGATCTGCGAGGCGGGGTCTTCCCCCACGATGACCACGGCCAGACCGGGCGCGCGCCTGCCGGCGTCCTTGAGAGCTGCGACCCGGGCCTTGATGTCCTCGCGCAGGCTCAGGGCAATCGCCTTGCCGTCAATCAGTCTGGCGCTCATCCGTCGAATCCCCGCTTGTTCAGGCCGAACCAAAAAAGGGCGCTAGGGTATCATTCGTCCCGTCGGGGCGTGGCGCAGTCTGGTAGCGCATCTGGTTTGGGACCAGAGGGTCGGAGGTTCGAATCCTCTCGCCCCGACCACTCAATAAGGGCAAGTCCGTACCGTAGAAATCCCTAGGGTCTTGCCGGCGCGGCGCATCCAGAATCGCTGCGTGAATTCAGCAGCGATCCGGACAGTAGATCGAGTGCAGGGTTTCGATGACCTTCTGTGCCGGTGGCGAGGCCAGCGCGTAGTAGATGCTCTGCCCGGCGCGGCGCGTCTTTACCATCCCTTCCTCGCGCAGCACCGCCAGATGCTGCGACAGCGCCGACTGGGACAGGTCCAGCGATGCATTCAATTCCCCGACGGTCTTTTCGCCCTCGAAGAGCAGGCAGAGCAGCATCAGGCGGTTTTCGTTCGACAGCGCGCGCAGCAGGCGCGCCGCCTCCGAGGACTTGCCCCGCAGCTGGCTGAAGTCAGGCTCGATACGTGCACGTCGCCGCATGGCACTGGATCGTATCACAAACATTAGTTGACGCTAATATTAGATATACCTAATATAAACACATCAACCGGGAGGATCCCGACATGGCGCGCATGACGGTAGTGGGGGCAGGAATAGGCGGCATGAGTGCCGCGTACGAGCTGCGCAATACGCTGGGCAGCAGGCATCAGATCACGGTGGTGGGGCAGGGACCGCGTTTCGCCTTCACGCCATCCAACCCCTGGATAGGGGTCGGCTGGCGCACGTCGGCCGAGACGACGCTGGACGCGGCGCCGCTGCTGGAAAAACGCGGTATCGGGTTCCGTCCCTCGCCGGTGGCCAAGATCGATGCAGCGGGTAATCATGTGGTGCTGGCCGATGGCGAGCGCATTGACCACGACTACCTGCTGATCTGCACGGGACCGAAGCTCGACTTTGCAGCGATTCCCGGTCTTGGCCCTGATGGCGGCCACAGCCAGTCGGTTTGCACCGCCCCGCATGCGGAAGCAGCGCACGCGAAGTACCAGGAGTTTCTCGCCGACCCCGGTCCGATCGTGGTCGGTGCCGTGCAGGGCGCGAGCTGCTTCGGCCCCGCCTATGAATATGCCTTCATGCTCGATGCGGATCTGCGCAAGCGCAAGCTGCGCGATCGTGTGCCGATCACCTATGTCACCAGCGAGCCGTTCATCGGGCACATGGGCCTGGGCGGGGTGGGCGACTCAAAGGGTCTGCTCGAATCCGAGATGCGCCAGCGGCACATCAACTGGATCACCAACGCCAAAGTGCTGGAAGTGCGTGCCGATGCGGTAGTCGTGCAGGAACACGACGGCGCAGGTCAGCCCAGGGGCCAGCAGAAGATCCTGCCCATGAAGTACTCCATGCTGCTGCCAGCCTTTGCCGGTGTGGATGCCGTTGCGGCGGTAGAAGGGCTGTGCAACCCGCGTGGCTTCGTCATTGTGGACAAGCACCAGCGCAGCCCGAAGTTCCCCAACATCTTTTCCGCCGGCGTGTGCATCGCGATCGCGCCGCCGGAACCTACGCCTGTCCCCACGGGGGTGCCGAAGACCGGATTCATGATCGAGTCCATGGTCACGACCATCGTACGCAATATCGAGGCTGAGCTGGCCGGCAGGCCGGCGGATGCACAGGGCACGTGGAACGCCGTGTGCCTGGCCGACATGGGCGATACCGGCGCGGCCTTTGTGGCCCTGCCGCAGATCCCGCCACGCAATGTCACCTGGGCGAAGGTCGGCAAGTGGGTGCACGTGGCCAAGATCGCCTTCGAGAAGTACTACCTCTACAAGATGCGGCACGGCACTTCGGAACCGGTCTACGAGAAGTACATGATGAAGGCGCTCGGCATCGAGCGCCTCAAGGATTCAACGGGAACCCCAGGGAGCAAATCATGAATCTCGATCGCGCAGTGCTGGCGTTTGCCGGCGCAATGGTACTGGTCAGTCTGGCGTTGACCCGTTACGTGTCGCCGTACTGGGCATGGCTGACCGTGTTCGTCGGGCTGAATCTCATCCAGTCGAGCATCACCGGCTTCTGCCCTGCGGCGAAGATCTTCAGGGCCTTCGGTGTGAAGGAAGGTTGCGCCTTCAAGTGATGCAGATGGGGATCAGGACCGCATTGCTGACGAGCCTGGCCTTGCTGCTGGCCGCCTGCGGCAGCAAGCCGGAGCCCGCGGCTGATCCCGCGCCGCCGGCATTGGAAACGCTGGTCGCCGCTACCAGTGGCGGCACTGGAGGTCTTCAATGGGATGGGGTCGTGCAGGCCGTGGAACAGGCCACGCTGTCGGCGCAGACCTCGGGCCGGGTGGCCGAGCTCGCGGCCGATGTGGACGTTCGCGTGGCCCGCGCCGCCCTGTTGCTGCGCCTGACCAGCGTTGACCAGCGCGCGGCGGCGGATGCGGCGCGCGCACAGCTGCGTGCCGCCGAGGCGCAACTGGCCGATGCCGCGAGTCGTTTCCAGCGCGCCAGCGAACTGGTGGGCCGGCAGCTGCTTTCCCGTGATGAGTTTGACCGGGTGCAGGCCACGCACAACGCTGCCATTGCCAGCCGTGATGCGGCCGCGGCGCAGCTGGCCCAGGCCGAACAGCAACTGGCCTACACGGAGGTGCGCGCGCCGTACGCCGGAGTGGTCGCCGCGCGTTACGTGGAACTGGGTGAGACGGTTGCGGCGGGTCAGCCGCTGGTCACGCTGTATGCGCCGGGCCAGCTGCGGCTGGAAGTGCAGGTGCCGCAGGGCGATGCGGACACGTTGCGCCGTGAAGCAGCTGCGACTGTCACATTGCCGGACGGCCGCGAAGTTGCGGCCGCAAAGGTCATCGTCTATCCGAGCGCCGACCCACAGGCACACAGCACCACCGTGCGCGTCATGTTGCCAGGGCTGACTGATCCGCCGCGGCCGGGACAGACCGCGAAGGTGCGTTTTGCCGGTACCTCCGGGCCGGCTGGAATCTGGCTGCCCGCGGGCGCGGTGGTTCAGCGCGGCGAGCTGTCTGCCTGCTATGTGGTCGATGCGGGTGGCATCGTGTTGCGCCAGCTGCGCCTTGGCAGTCGCGGCGCCGAGCGGGTGGAAGTCGTTGCAGGCCTGAAGCCCGGCGAACGCATTGCGCTCGATCCGGTGGCAGCGCTGCAGGCGCTGCGCGAACGGCAGGGTGGAGAGTCCACACCTCGTGAGTGACCCGGCACGCACGGATCCGCAGCTGGGAATATCCGGCCGGCTGGCGCGGCGCTTTGTTGCCAATCCGATGACGCCGTTGCTCGCGCTGGTGGGCCTGATGCTGGGCCTGGTCGCGGTGCTGATCACGCCGCGCGAGGAAGAGCCGCAGATCGACGTGACCATGGCCAATGTCATCGTGCCGTTTGCCGGTGCATCGGCCCGCGACGTCGAACTGCAGGTTGCCTCGCCACTGGAGCAGCGACTGGCGGAAATCGAGGGCATCAAGCATGTCTACTCGATTTCGCGGCCCGGTGTGGCAGTGCTCACAGTGGAATTCCAGGTTGGAGTGCCACGCCAGTCGGCGCTGGTGCGTCTCTATAACCAGGTGTGGTCGAACCTTGATCTGCTGCAACCCGGCAGCGGCATCGGTACGCCGCTGGTCAGCCCGAGGGGTATCGACGACGTGCCCATCATGGCGGTGACGTTGTGGAGCGATGATCCGGCAACCGGTCCCGCGGATCTGGCACAGGTTGCGCGCAGCCTGGAAGTGGAGCTCAAGCGCGTGCCGGGTACCCGCGACGTGTATTCCATCGGTGCGCCGCAACGCCGCCTGGTCGTCACGCTGGATGCGGCGCGATTGGCCAGCCATGGCCTGGCCGTAACCGATCTGATCAATGCGCTGCGCGCAGCGAACATGGTCCAGCAGCTGGGTGAACGGGTCGGACCCGAGGGCACGGCGCAGGTGAGTGCCGGGAGCTTCCTTGCCAGCGCCGACGAGGTGGCGAATCTGGTCATCGGCGTGAATGCGGGCCGGCCGCTGCTGCTCACCGATGTCGCCACGGTGAGCGACGGCGCCGATCTTCCGGAAAGCTACGTGTGGTTTGGCGCGCCGGCTGGCAAGGCTGGTCCGGTGGCCGGCTCGGCGCCGGCCGTGACCATCGCCATCGCCAAGAAGCCGGGCAGCAATGCCGCCGATATCACCACGGCGGTGTCCCGGCGGCTGGGCGAGCTGCGCGGCGAACTGATTCCGCATGGCGTGCATGTCGACATCACGCGCGACTACGGCAAGACCGCGACCGACAAGGCCGGGAAGCTGATCCAGAAACTGATCTTCGCCACCTTCTCGGTGGTGCTGCTGGTGCTGTTTGCGCTGGGCTGGCGCGAGGCCATCGTCGTGGGGACCGCGGTGGTGCTGACCCTGGCGGTGACATTGTTCGCCTCGCACGCCATGGGCTTCACGCTGAACCGGGTCTCGCTGTTTGCGTTGATCTTCTCCATCGGCATCCTGGTGGATGACGCCATCGTGGTGGTCGAGAACATCCATCGACACATGCAGCGCGGTGCGCGGTCGTTGTTCGAGGCGATTCCTCCGGCCGTGGATGAAGTCGGCGGCCCGACTATCCTGGCCACCTTTACCGTCATTGCGGCACTGCTGCCGATGGCATTTGTCACCGGTTTGATGGGGCCCTACATGCGGCCAATTCCCATCAATGCGTCGGCCGGCATGCTGCTGTCGCTGGCCATTGCGTTGATCGTCACGCCCTGGCTCGCGGCGAAACTGCTGCGGCGCCATGCCGCGCCCACTGAAGTGGCGGAGCCGGAGGAGGGGGAGCCGGCGCCGGCCTCATGGCTGCATCGCCTGTTCGCATCGGTACTCGGTCCGTTCCTGAGCGGCCCCCGTGCTTCACGCAATCGGCGTCTGCTGATGGGGGCCATGGCCGTGCTGGTGCTGTTGTCGGCGGGTCTCGCGGTGTTGCGGGTCGTGGTATTGAAGATGCTGCCCTTCGACAACAAGTCCGAAGTGCAGATCGTGGTCGACATGCCCGAAGGCAGTGCACTCGAGACCACCAATGCGCTGCTGATGGACGTGGCGCAGGTGGTGGCGCGCGTGCCGGAGGTGGTGAACTTCCAGGGCTATGCCGGCACTTCCGCGCCGGTGAACTTCAATGGGCTGGTGCGGCAGTACTACCTGCGCAGCGGCAACAATGTCGGCGACCTGCAGGTCAATCTCGTCGACAAGCATGAGCGCAAGCGCCAGAGCCATGACATCGCGCGGGACCTGCGGCCCGATCTGGTGGAGATCGCAGCGCGCTACGGGGCGAGCGTGAAAGTGGTTGAAGTGCCGCCCGGCCCGCCGGTTCTGGCGCCGCTGGTGGCGGAGATTTACGGGCCCGACTATGCGCGCAGCCGCATGCTGGGCCTCGAACTGGCGCAGGTGTTCGCCGGGACACCCGGCATCGTGGATGTCGATTCCTCCGTCGAAGCCGACGCGCCGCATGAATCGCTGGTGGTGGATCGCGAGCGGGCGGCGCGGCTCGGCGTGTCGCAGTCCGACATCGTGGATGCGCTGGCTGCGGCGGTGAGCGGCACCGATGCCACATTCATGAAGGACGGCCGCTCGCGCTACCCGCATCCGGTACGGCTGCGGCTGCCAGCCAGCGACCAGGCCAGCCTGTCGCAGCTGCTGGCGCTGCGCGTGCGCGCAGCCGGCGGCAAGCTGGTGCCGCTCGCGGAATTGCTCACCGTGCAGCGAAGCGGGTGGGACGGGGCCATTCATCACAAGGATCTGCTGCCCGTCGTGTACGTGACGGGTGACGAGGCCGGCCGATTCGACAGCCCGCTGTACGGCATGTTCGGCATCGTTTCGCGGTTGCAGCGCGAGCCACTTGGTGAGACCTGGTTGCAGCAGTCATTCGTGCAGCAGCCGGACTCGGCCTCGGCATTCAGCGTGAAATGGGACGGCGAATGGCAGATCACCTACGAGACCTTCCGCGACATGGGGCTGGCCTACGCGGCGGGCATCCTGCTGATCTACTTCCTGGTGGTGGCGCAGTTCAGGAGCTACGTGGTGCCGCTGATCATCATGGCGCCGATTCCGCTGACCATCATCGGCGTGATGCCGGGTCACGCGTTGCTGGGTGCACAGTTCACGGCCACGTCGATGATCGGCATGATCGCGCTGGCCGGCATCATCGTGCGAAATTCCATATTGCTGGTGGATTTCATCAACCATGCACTGGCGCAAGGACGGCAGCTCGGCGCGGCCGTGATCGACGCCTGCGCGGTGCGCGCCAAGCCCATTGTGCTTACCGCGGCTGCAGCAATGCTGGGCGCGCTGTTCATTCTCGATGATCCGATCTTCAACGGGCTGGCGGTGGCGCTGATATCCGGCATCCTGGTCAGTACGGTGCTGACGCTGGTCGTGATCCCGTTGCTATACTGTTCATACATCAGGCGCACGGTGGCGCCGTCTAGGACTTCCTGATGGACCCGCTGACACTGGCGCGAATGCAGTTCGCAGCCAACATCAGTTTCCACATCCTGTTCCCGAGCATTTCGATCGCGCTCGCGTGGGTGCTGCTGTATTTCAAATGGCGCCATCGGCGTACCTCGGAACAGCGCTGGATGGATGCCTACCGGCTGTGGGTGAAGATATTTGCGCTGACATTCGCGCTCGGCGTGGTGTCGGGCGTCACGATGAGCTTTCAGTTCGGCACCAACTGGCCCGGGTACATGGAGACGGTGGGCAACGTGGCTGGCCCCCTGCTTGCGTACGAAGTACTGACGGCCTTCTTTCTGGAGGCGACATTCCTCGCCATCATGCTGTTCGGCATCGGCAAGGTTTCCGAGCGCGTGCACACATTCGCCACTGTGCTGGTGGCAGTCGGCACCAGTCTCTCGGCCTTCTGGATCCTGGTGCTCAATTCGTGGATGCAGACACCCGTCGGCTACACCATCATCGACGGAAGGGTGCACGCCACCGACTGGCTGGCCATCCTGTTCAACCCGTCGATGCCCTTCCGCGTGGTGCATATGCTGCTGGCCTCGGGCCTCACGGTATCGTTTCTCATCAGCGGTCTTTCGGCGTGGCGCCTGTTGCGTGGCCATACGCGGCCAGATGCGGCGGCGACCTTGCGCACGGGCGTGAGGCTCGCTGCAGTCCTGATTCCACTGCAGATCATCGCCGGCGACTATCATGGGCTCAATACGCTGGAACACCAGCCCGCCAAGATCGCGGCCATGGAGGGCGTATGGCACACCAGGAGCGGGGCGCCGCTGCTGCTGTTCGCGGTGCCCGATGAGTCACAGCAGGTCAATCACATGGAGGTGGGGATTCCTCGCGGCGCCAGCCTGATCCTGCGTCATTCAGTCGATGGCGAGATTGCCGGGCTCGACCAGTTTCCCGATCAACATCCGCCAGTGCGACCGGTGTTCTTTGCCTTTCGCGTGATGGTGGGCATGGGTCTGCTGATGCTGGCGGTGTCGTGGTTCGGTGCCTGGCGCCTGCGCGGTGGCCGCGAACCCCCGCGCTGGTGGCTCAAAGGCATGGTGGGGATGACCTTCGCCGGCTGGCTCGCGACACTGGCCGGGTGGTATGTCACCGAGATTGGGCGCCAGCCCTGGCTGGTCCAGGGGGTGCTGCGCACCTCTGCTGCGGCCACGGCCAGACCCATTCAGCTGGGGATCAGTCTTTCCATGTACCTGGTGCTGTACGTCGCGCTGATCCTCGCCTATGTCAGTGTGCTGTTCTATCTCGCCCGCAAAGCAGAAGAGACCCATGGCACCTGACCTCGCCACGCCCGCCGGCTGGCTGCCGGTGGTATTCATGTCGCTGATGGGTGTGGCGCTGCTGCTGTATGTGGTGCTCGACGGCTACGACCTGGGCGTCGGCATCCTGCTGCGCGGCGGCACCGATGACGAGAAGGACGTGATGGTCAGTTCCATCGGTCCGTTCTGGGATGCCAACGAGACCTGGCTGGTACTGGGAATCGGCATTCTGCTGGTGGCATTTCCGCTGGCGCATGGTGTCGTGCTCTCGTCGCTGTACCTGCCGGTGGTGCTGATGCTCATCGGCCTTACCCTGCGCGGGGTGGCGTTCGACTTTCGCGTCAAGGTGCATGCCTCGCACAAGCCGCTGTGGAACAACCTGTTCTGGGCCGGATCATGGCTGACCGCAGGATCACAGGGCTGGATGCTTGGCAGCTACATCACCGGTTTCTCCACATCGCTTGCCGCGCGGGGCTTCGCCCTGCTGACCACCCTGTGCGTGCCGGCCGCCTATGCATTGCTGGGTTCGGGCTGGCTGCTGATCAAGACCAGCGGTGCACTGCAGGCCAAGGCGGTGCACTGGGCGCGCCGGGCCTGGTGGGGTGCGCTTGCCGGGTTTCTCGCCGTCTCTGCCGTCTCGCCACTGGTCAGCGAGCGCATTTTCAACAAGTGGTTCAGCCTGCCCTATGTCGTGCTGCTGTTGCCGCTGCCCATCGTGACGATTGCGCTCCTGCTCATTGCGGCACGCGCACTGCGCAGGCTGCCGGTGCGCATGGCACAGGGCAATGATTACGGCGCCTGGGTTCCGTTTGGCTGCACGGTGGGCGTGATCGTGCTCGGCTTCTACGGTCTGGCATACAGCCTGTTTCCGTATCTGGTGATCGACCGGATCACCATCTGGGAAGCGGCCAGTGCACCGGAATCGCTGATGGTGATCCTGGTGGGCGCGCTCGTCGTGCTGCCGGCGATCCTGGGCTACACCCTCTACGTGTACCGGGTATTCCGCGGCAAGGCCCAGCCTCTGACCTACGGCTGATCGGGGCCTTTGCCAGACCTGGCTGCAACAAACGCCGATTCGTATATACTCCCGGCCCCGTTTGCGGCAGGCCGACCAGTAGCGGTCGATCTATCGCAAAAACGGGAAGTGAACAGCCTTGTGCGCATGGCCCTAGTCGGACCGATTGTCCTACCATGGGCGCCTGATACGGGCGCCCGTAGCTCAGTTGGATAGAGCATCAGCCTTCTAAGCTGAGGGTCGCAGGTTCGACTCCTGCCGGGCGCGCCAGGCTTGATACTTGTCGGTGAACGATGGTGGACGTAGCTCAGCTGGTAGAGTCCCGGATTGTGATTCCGGCTGTCGCGGGTTCGAGTCCCGTCGTCCACCCCATCCACGCAATGGGCCGTTAGCTCAGTTGGTAGAGCAGTTGACTCTTAATCAATTGGTCGTAGGTTCGAATCCTACACGGCCCACCATTTTTCCAGGACTCCGGCGGCGCGAAAGTGGCGGAACTGGTAGACGCACTGGATTTAGGTTCCAGCGGGGCAACCCGTGAGAGTTCGAGTCTCTCCTTTCGCACCAGTTTCCAACCCGCTTGCCATTGATCAATTGAAGGGATCGCAGCCATGCAGTTCACAGTGAATGCCACCACCGGACTCGAGCGCCGCATCGAGGTTGAGATCCCGCAGGCGCGTGTCGCCGGGGAAGTCGATCGGCGTCTGCGCGACCTGTCGCGCACTGCGAAGGTCAAGGGGTTTCGTCCGGGCAAGGTGCCCTTGCCGGTGATCAAGCAGCAGTACGGCAGCCAGGTGCACGGCGATGCCGTGACCGAGCTGATCCGCCAGGGGTACAGCGACGCGATCAAGCAGGAGAAGCTGCGTCCGGCCGGCAATCCCAGCTTCGAGCCCATCCAGGTCGGCCCGGACGCGGACCTGAAGTTTGCCGCCGTCATAGAAGTGATGCCCGAGGTCACGGTGAATGCGGTCACATCCCTGAAGATCGAGCGCCCGGCAACCGACATCACCGATGCCGATGTCGAGGCCATGCTGGAGAGCATGCGCAAGCAGCGGGTGACCTACGCGGCCGTCGAGCGCGCGGCGCAGAAGGAAGACCGCGTGGTGGTTGATTTCGCCGGACGCACGGATGGCGTGGCATTTGAAGGCGGCACCGGTACCGACATGAGCGTGGTGATTGGCTCCGGCCAGGTCATCGCCGACTTTGAAAGTGCGCTGGTCGGGATGCGCGCGGGAGACAAGAAGACCGCGCCGGTGAAATTCCCGGCCAACTACGGGGCCTCCGAACTGGCGGGCAAGGATGCGGAGTTCGACCTGACGGTGAAGTCGGTGGAGGGGCCCGTGCTGCCGCCGATCGATGAGGAGTTTGCGCAATCCTTCGGGGTTGGTGACGGCAGCCTGGAGACTCTGCGCACCGAAGTGCGCAAGAGCATGGAGCGCGAGGCAGCCGGCGCAGTACGCAACAAGGTCCGCACGCAGGTATTCGAAGCCCTGCAGCGCGACAACGAAGTCGAGCTGCCCAAGGCGCTGGTCGAGGAACAGATCCAGCAGCTGCAGTACGACCTGCTGCAGCGGATGGGGCGCACCGATGCCTCGCAGATGCCGCCGCGCGATCCTTTCGTCGAACCCGCCCGCCGCCGCGTGAAGCTCGGGTTGCTGATTGGCGAGCTGATCCGTCGCGAGAACATCAGTGTCGATCGGGGCAGGGTGCTGGAGCGCCTGGAAGAGGCCGCAGCCGGCTATCCCGATCCAGCCGAGGCCCAGCGCACCTGGTTGCAGAATCCGGAAGCCATGCGCCAGATCGAGACTTCGGTAATGGAAGACCTGGCAGTGGATTGGGTGCTGGCCAATGCCAAGGTCACCGACAGGAAGACGCCTTTCCAGGAACTCACGGGTTTTGGCAGGCAGGCGTAGAATCTGCGCCAGAACACGGAAATGATCGGCGGAGACAGTGATGAATGAGCGCGCCCTGAATCTGGTTCCCATGGTGGTCGAGCAGACCTCGCGCGGCGAGCGCGCGTACGACATCTACTCGCGCCTGCTGAAGGACCGGGTCGTGTTCTGCGTAGGGCCGGTGGAAGACTACATGGCCAATGTGATCGTGGCGCAGCTGCTGTTCCTGGAGTCCGAGAATCCGGACAAGGACATCGCCCTGTACATCAATTCGCCGGGCGGTCACGTGACCGCGGGGCTGGCGATTTACGACACCATCCAGTTCATCAAGCCGGATGTCTCCACCATCTGCATCGGCCAGGCGGCCAGCATGGGCGCCGTGCTGCTGGCCGGGGGTGCCAAGGGCAAACGTTTCGCATTGCCGGATTCGCGCATCATGATCCACCAGCCGCTGGGCGGCATGCAGGGCCAGGCTTCGGACATGGAGATCCATGCGCGGGAAATCCTGTATACGCGTGACCGGTTGAACCAGATCCTGGCAAAACATACCGGCCAGGATGTCGACAAGATCAAGCACGACACGGACCGCGACAACTTCATGCATGCTGCCGATGCAGCCGCTTACGGGCTCATTGACCAGGTGTTGGCCAGCCGCGGCGAAATCGCAGCGGCCAGGTAGGCTCGCGGTGCCGGAGGCCGGGCGTGCGCCCGCCGGGTGGTCGTGGCACCGCCGCCATTTTTTCCCTGATTACAAGCACTTGGGTGTGACGCAGCGCTTTGCGCGGTGCCAAGGGCTCATGCTATATATCAGCCAGACGCAGTGGCAGTGCCCTGCAGGCAACGAGGTCAGCCGATGAGTGAGGATACCCGCGGACGTAGCGACGACGGCAAGCTGCTGTATTGCTCGTTTTGCGGCAAGAGCCAGCACGAGGTTCGCAAGCTCATCGCAGGTCCATCGGTGTTCGTGTGCGACGAGTGCGTCGAGCTGTGCAACGACATCATCCGCGAGGAACTCGAGGACAAGGCTGACCGGGCACGCGAGAAGCTGCCCAAGCCGCAGGAAATCAAATCTGTCCTCGATGAGTACGTAATCGGCCAGGAACGCGCCAAGAAGACGCTCGCAGTGGCTGTCTACAACCACTACAAGCGCCTGCAGTCACGTGCAACCGGCACCACCGTCAAGGCCCGCGATGAAGTCGAAATCGCCAAGAGCAACATCCTGCTGATTGGTCCGACCGGCAGCGGCAAGACGCTGCTGGCCGAGACGCTGGCACGATTGCTCAATGTGCCGTTCACGATTGCCGATGCCACCACGCTGACCGAAGCCGGTTACGTCGGCGAGGATGTCGAGAACATCATCCAGAAGCTGCTGCAGAAGTGCGACTACGATGTGGAGAAGGCCCAGACGGGCATTGTCTACATCGACGAGATCGACAAGATTTCGCGCAAGTCCGACAACCCGTCGATCACGCGTGATGTGTCGGGCGAGGGCGTGCAGCAGGCATTGCTCAAGCTGATCGAAGGCACCATGGCTTCGGTTCCGCCACAGGGCGGTCGCAAGCATCCGCAGCAGGAATTCCTGCAGGTCGATACGTCGAACATCCTGTTCATCTGTGGCGGCGCGTTTGCCGGCCTTGAGCGGGTGATCCGCAATCGCACCGAGCAGGGCGGCATCGGCTTCACGTCCGATGTGCGCAGCATCAATGACCGGCCGCACGGCGCCGATCTGTTCCACGATGTGGAGCCGGAGGATCTGGTCAAGTTCGGTCTCATTCCTGAATTCGTCGGTCGCCTGCCGGTGGTGGCGACGCTCGAAGAGCTGGACGAGAAGGCGCTGATCGCGATCCTGAAGGATCCGAAGAACGCTCTCACGAAGCAGTACCGTCGCCTGTTCGAAATGGACGGATCCGAGCTGGAATTCCGCGATGACGGCTTGGCTGCCATTGCGCGCAGGGCCATGGAGCGCAAGACCGGTGCACGCGGCCTGCGCACCATCATGGAGACCATCCTGCTCGAGACCATGTACCAGCTGCCGTCATTGAAGAATGTCAGCAAGGTCGTGGTGGATGAGAGCGTGGTACTCGGTCATGCGCCACCCTACGTGGTCTACAAGACCGAAACCGACAAGACTGAGGAGCCCAGGCGGGCATCGGGCATCAGTCGCTGAGCGGGGTCTCCCTGGCCATGTGGCATCGGCCGCTTGCCAGTCCACTGCCTTTCATCGAAAAACGCTGGCAGCTTGGCGACGGGAGTCGCAGCTGTGGCGCGCTGGTGTTGTTTTCGCTGGATGCGCCCGATGCCGATCGTGAGCAGTTTGCCAGCCTGTTGTCCGGGGAGGAGACGGCTCGTGCCGCGCGGTTTCTGGCCGACATCCACCGGCGGCACTTTGTCGTGGTCCACGGCAGATTGCGCCAGCTGCTGTCCGCGCCGCTGGGATTGGCGCCCGAGGCCATTGCCTTTGGGGCCGGGCCGCATGGCAAGCCAGAGTTGACTGGCGCAGGTGCAAGAAGTGGTCTGCACTTCAACCTCTCGCACTCGGATGGTGTTGGGCTGGTTGGCTGGAGCTGGAACCGGCAGATCGGTGTGGATGTCGAGGTGTGGCGCACCATGCGCGACGCTGCTGCGCTGGTGCGGCGTTTCTTTTCCCCAGCCGAGATCACAGCCTGGGAGGCGCTTCCGGAGGGTGAGCGCCAGGAAGCCTTCTTCAATCTCTGGACCCGCAAGGAGGCCTACATCAAGGCCCTGGGGCGCGGCCTTTCGCTGCCCCTGAACAGCTTCGATGTGAGCCATCAGAGCTGTACCGGCGCACGCCTGTTGCGACCCTCAACCCTCGCGGCGGATAGTCGCCAGTGGAGCCTGGCAGCCCCGGCAGGCGAACCTGGTCTTTCCCTGGCGGTGGTTCTGGAAGCGGGGGTTTGTCACACTTCGCCCGAAGTCTGACCCCTAAAGTACTGATTCATGAGAGTTCGCCTTTTCGGACACTACCTGCACGTCCAGCTGCTGGTGCTCGCCTCGGTCGAGTTCCTGCTGTTCTGCGGGTCCATGCTGGGGGCCGAGGCCCTGCGTTGGGGGCTGGACATTCACCAGCTGGCCGAGCGGGGTGGCGCATGGGCCCGCCTGCTCGTATTTGGAGGCGTAAGTTCGATTTCCTTTCTGGCGCTGGGCCTCTACACGATCCGTCAGAGGGTTGGGGCGTTTGGAATCAGCCTGAGGATTGTGGTCGCGATGCTCGCCACGCTGACTGTGGTGGCGACCGTGTTCTACGCCCTGCCGCAGATCGACATCGGGCGCAGTGTGCTGTCCATCGCTTGCGGCGCTGCGGTTCTGCTCGCCCTGGCCAGTCGCGCCGTGGCCATCCGTGCCATCGGACTGGAGGGATTGAAGAAGCGTGTGCTGATCTATGGCGAGAGTGCGACCCTGGGACGATTCCGGCGCATGCGTCGCCGCAGCGATCGAGTGGGCTTCAATCTGGTCGGAGTCGTGCATCCGCCTGGCGATCCGGCCGAGGACTTCGGGGCCACTGTGTACAGGACCCCAAACGGGCTCAAGGCACTGTGCGAGGAGCTGAACATCGATGAACTGGTCGTGGCGGTACAGAACCGGCGCGACGCCATGCCGGTCAAGGAGCTGCTGCAATGCCGGTTTGCCGGTATCAGTGTCATCGAGTTCATCTCGTTCATGGAGCGTGAAACGGGCCGCATAGAACTGGATCTGCTGAATCCGAGCTGGATCATCTTTGGCGAAGGGTTTCGCCGTGATGGCGTCCGGTTATTCACTGCGCGGGCACTGGATTTCATTGCAAGTGGCCTGCTTCTGGTACTGGCGTCGCCTTTCATGCTGCTGACGATGCTGTCGATCTGGCTGGAGGATGGGCGCAAGGGTGGGGCGATCTTCTATCGCCAGAACCGGGTCGGGTTCGAGGGGCGCATCTTTCCGCTGCTCAAGTTCCGCAGCATGCGCATGGATGCGGAAGCGGCAGGAGCACAGTGGGCGCAGAAGAACGATCCGCGGGTCACGCGCGTCGGCTCCTTCATCCGCAAGACGCGCCTGGACGAGTTGCCACAGCTGCTGAATGTGCTGCGCGGGCACATGGGTTTCGTTGGTCCGCGGCCCGAGCGCCCGGAATTCGTTACGGAACTCGAAGAGAAGATTCCGTACTACTCGTACCGGCACAGCGTGAAGCCCGGCGTCACGGGTTGGGCGCAGCTGTCGTATCCGTATGGTTCGTCAGTGGAAGATGCCCGGCAGAAGTTGCAGTACGACCTGTTCTACGTGAAGCATCACAATCTGTTGTTTGACCTCACCATCCTGATTCAGACAGTGGAGGTTGTGCTGCTGGGCAAGGGTGCGCGCTAGACACCGACCCTTGAATCAGGAACTTCCGGGCCCCACATCCGGATAGACTGTACCCAACAGCCTTGGGCCCCTCTGGAGCCATCCGTGACTGAATCCACCGCCGAGACCCCCGTCGCCGTTCCCAACGTCCTGCCGGTCATGCCGCTCAGGGACGTGGTGCTGTATCCGCACATGGTCAGTCCATTGTTCGTGGGGCGCGAAAAGTCGATTCAGGCGCTGGATGCCGCGATGAAGGCCGACCCGCGCCGCATCCTGGTGGTCGCGCAGAAGCAGCCGGATATCGACGACCCGCAACCGGCGGACCTGTATCGCTTCGGCACCGTGGCCACCATCCTGCAGCTGGTCAAGCTGCCTGACGGCACCGTGAAGGTGCTGGTCGAAGGCGTGGAGCGGGCGCGCATCGACGAGCTCGACGCCGCGGGCGATTACTACAGCGCGACAGTCACCGTGGAAGCCGACGTCGAGCAGTACGACGAGCGCGAAATGGACGTGCTGACGCGTTCGGTGATCACGCAGTTCGAGCAGTACGTGAAGCTCAACAAGAAGGTGCCGCCGGAGATGCTGACCGCGCTCGCCGGCATCGAGCAGCCGGGCAGGCTCGCGGACGCGGTGGCGGCGCAGATGACACTGAAGCTTTCCGAAAAGCAGCAGGTGCTGGAAATCCTCGACGTGCGCAAGCGCCTGGAACATGTGCTGGTCGCCATCGAGGGCGAGATGGACGTGCTGCAGATCGAGAAGCGCATCCGTGGCCGCGTCAAGTCGCAGATGGAGAAGAGCCAGCGCGAGTACTACCTCAACGAGCAGATGAAGGCCATCCAGAAAGAGCTCGGCGAGATGGAAGAGGGTGGCAACGAGATCCAGGAGCTGGAGCAGAAGATCGCGAAGGCCGGCATGGCCAAGGAAGCGCGCGACAAGGCCTCAGCCGAACTCAACAAGCTGAAGATGATGTCGCCCATGTCGGCCGAGGCCACCGTGGTGCGCAACTACATCGACTGGCTCGTCAAGGTGCCGTGGAAGAAGCGCACCCGCGTACTCAAGGACATTGCGCACGCGCAGAAGGTGCTGGACCAGGATCACTACGGGCTGGAAAAGGTCAAGGAACGCATCGTCGAGTACCTGGCCGTGTTGCAGCGGGTGGAAAAGATCAAGGGTCCGATCCTGTGCCTGGTGGGCCCGCCCGGCGTCGGCAAGACCTCGCTGGGGCAGTCGATCGCGCGCGCCACCAACCGCAAGTTCGTGCGCATGAGCCTGGGTGGCGTGCGTGACGAGGCCGAGATCCGCGGCCATCGCCGTACCTACATCGGTTCGATGCCCGGCAAGGTCATCCAGAACATGGCCAAGACCGGCGTCCACAACCCGCTGTTCCTGCTCGACGAGGTCGACAAGATGGCCACGGATTTCCGTGGCGACCCGTCTTCGGCGTTGCTCGAGGTGCTCGACCCGGAGCAGAACGCGGCGTTCAACGACCATTATCTGGAGGTCGACTTCGACCTTTCAGAGGTAATGTTCATCTGCACCGCCAACAGCATGAACATCCCGGCGCCGTTGCTGGACCGCATGGAAGTGATCCGTCTGCCCGGTTATACCGAAGATGAAAAGCTCAACATCGCCAAGCGCTACCTGCTGCCGAAGCAGATCAAGGCCAATGGCCTGAAGGCCGGCGAATTGAAGGTGGCTGACGAGGCGCTGCTGGACATTGTGCGCTACTACACGCGCGAGGCCGGCGTGCGCAACCTGGAGCGCGAGATCGCCAAGATTGCCCGCAAGGCGGTCAAGGCGCTGCTGCTCGAGAAGAAGCAGGGCGCGTCGGTCAAGGTGGATTCGAAGACGCTGGACAAGTACCTCGGCGTACGTCGCTTCCGCTACGGTGAGGCCGAGGAAACCGATCGCGTCGGGCATGTGACGGGGCTGGCCTGGACTGAAGTGGGTGGCGAGCTGCTGTCCATCGAGGCCGCCGTGCTGCCTGGCAAGGGCCGGCCGGTATTCACCGGCAAGCTCGGCGAGGTCATGAAGGAATCCATTCAGGCCGCCGTCACGGTGGTGCGCAGTCGCAGCGATGTGCTGGGTCTCGACAAGGACTTCTACTCCAACATCGATTTCCACGTGCACCTGCCCGAAGGCGCGACGCCGAAGGATGGCCCGTCGGCGGGCATCGGTATCTGCACGGCCATGGTGTCGGCGCTGACCAGGATTCCGGTGCACTCGGATGTGGCCATGACCGGCGAGATCACGCTGCGCGGTGAAGTGCTTCCCATCGGTGGGTTGAAGGAAAAGCTGCTGGCTGCGGCTCGCGGTGGCATCAAGCGCGTGCTGATTCCGGTGGAGAACGAGAAGGACCTGGTCGAGATTCCCGACAACATCAAGGGCAATCTGGACATCAGGCCGGTGAAGTGGATCGACCAGGTGCTGGAATACGCACTGGTACGTCAGCCCACTCCGCTGCAGACGGCAGGTGCCGATGTGCAGGGCAAGCCAGGCACCGGGGATGCCAAGCGCGCCCGCCGGGCCAGGCGCAGTGCCAAGGTCGTGCGACCGCATTGACAGGGTCGCACGCCCTGCACGAAGTGGTGCAGGGCGCCGAGAGTTCCTCTAGAATACGCGCCCTCGCGCCTGGGGGCCCCAACCGAACCCCAGGCACGCGGACTGGACAGGGCCGTCAGGCGAGGGTGCTTAGCTCAGCTGGTAGAGCGTCGCCCTTACAAGGCGAATGTCGGGGGTTCGATCCCCTCAGCACCCACCAGTCCTTTGGTTTGCAGTGGAGCGGTAGTTCAGCTGGTTAGAATACCGGCCTGTCACGCCGGGGGTCGCGGGTTCGAGTCCCGTCCGCTCCGCCACTTTTTCCCGCACGTTGTCTACTCCGACGTGCCCGCGGCTGATCCCGCCTGCACGGCGGAGTTCAACCGGCCCAGCAGTGCTGCGTCTCCATGGAAGATTTCCGTCGGGAAACGTCCATGGCGCAGGATGTCGGCGTAGATGCCGGACTGCTCGTAGTTGTTCACGCCCCAGCCGGCCAGATACTGCAGGCGCAGGTTGCGGTCGCGGTTGATGTCCGCGCCGGCCAGCCAGTCCTTGAGCTGCTCGCCGGTGGCGGCGAACGTGCCCAGCAGCAGTTCCACCGAGCCGTAACCCACGTCACGCAGCGAGTCGAGTACTTCTGCGTATTCGGGGCTCTCCAGGCGCGCCTGCAATTCACCCACATCGATGTCGAAGGGTTCCATTGAACCCATCAATACGCCGTCATAGCCCTTGCCGCCCGAGGTATTGCCGAAAATCATCACATGCGGGAAAGCAGCCATGAAGGTCGCAATCTCGCTCTTGATGGCCGGCGTGGTGGTTTCGTAGAACGGCAGCCAGGCCGTCACGACCGCACCTGGATTCAGGTGCTTCTTCATCTCCGCATAGAACTCGGCGGTGTTCAACGTCGCGGCGCCCTTCACCCAGGTGTCGAACGGATCGGCCGTGATCGCATCGAACTTCTGGTCGGTGGTCAGCAGGAAGTGACGCGCATCGTCGACGCGCACCGTGACCTTCGGATTGCCGATGACGTGGTGGTTTTCCTCGGCGAAATACGTGCTGACGACCTTGGGCACCAGCGGTTCGATCTCGGCAATCGTCTGCGTCTGCAGGACCGGGCTGATGCTGACTGCGCCGGCCGTCACGCCCGCGCCGCAGCCGATGACCAGCACGTTGCGCGGATCCTTGGCCAGCAGCGTAGTCAGATGGCCCAGCATGCGCTGCAGGCGCATGTCTTCATACAGGCTGGACGCCTGCACCTTGCCGGCGTTGTGGTAGTACAGCTCGCCATTGGGTGCGCGCGATACGGCAAGCGTCGCGTTGAGGCCTTCGCCAACGTAGATGAATTCACCAGCGGTGTTGAGCCAGGTCACGGCCCAGCGTCCATAGCCAACCAGGATGCCGGGAACCTTGTGGACAAAGCTGCCGGCCACGAACAGCAGCACCACCGCGATCACGGCGACGGCACCGGACGCCACCCGTGAACCGGCCCCCTGACCCTTGCCCAGCAGAGGCACGATCACCACGAGCACGGCAACCAGTGCCAGCGCCATCAGCAGGCGCTGGGCCGGCTGGGTCCCGATCCAGTCGATCAGGATCAGCCCGGTGCCCAGCGCGCCAACGATGGCGCCGGCGGTATTGGCAGCATAGACACGTGCGACCGCGGCACTGCTGTTGCCTTGGCCGTCCGCCACTGCAGCGATGGCCAGCGGGAAGCTGGCGCCCCAGCACAGCGCCGCGGGAAGAACCGCCACCAGGCTGCGGATGAAATCCAGCTGGAACAGGAACCAGGGCGACCGCGCGAGCTGCGGGTTGATCGGCCAGTAGAGCATGTCGTCGGTGATGGACCATGCAGCCCAGCCCAGCCCCGCAATGACCAGCAACTGGCAGATGGCCAGCGCGCGCCGGGGTTGCCGCGTATTGCGCGAAACCGCCGCGCCGATACTGCTGCCGATGCCGAGGCCGAGCAGCATCGTGCCCAGGATCAGCGAAAAGGTGTACACCGTGCCGCCCAGCAGCAGCGCCAGATTGCGGGTCCAGATGACCTCTGCGCCCAGCGCGCACATGCCGCTGATGCCGATGGTGATGTAGACCGCCACATTGGGATCGCGCAACCAGCCTTGCTGCCGAGGAGATCCTGCAGCGGCATCTGCCGCCTGGTCGATTGCACCTGGTGTGGAACGCGCCAGCAGCCAGGCAATGCCGGCGACCAGGACGTTCAATGCCACCGCCACAAAAGTGGCCGTGTGGTTGTCGTGCACGCGCAGCAGGTAGAAGCCGGCCGTCAGGCAGCCGATCACACCGCCGGCGATGTTGGTGGCGTAGTAGAAGCCGGCGCGGCTTACGCCCTCCGGGGTTGAGCGCAGCCAGCTCGCCGCAGCCGGAAGTGTCGCGCCCATGGCCATGGTTGGTGCCAGCAGGAACAGGGCACAGAACAGGCCGCGCAGCAGGATGCCGCTGAAACCGCCGCCGCCGACAGCCGTGTACAGGCCGCCCGCCCATGGCAACACGTAGAGCACCAGCAGTCCGAACAGGGCAATCACCAGCTCCAGCTGCATGTAGATGCGCAGCGGATGTGCGAATCGGCCGCGCCAGCGCAGGAACAGCAGGCTGCCCAGCCCCATGCCACCCATGTAGGTGGCCAGCACCACGGCCATCGATACAGCACTGCTGCCGACGATCAGGGCCAGGGCCTGGTACCACACGACCTCGTAGATCAGTGCAGCACAACCGCTGCCAAGAAACAGCAGCAACAAGGCATTCCGGCCGCGCGTGCCAGCGGCAGCTTCAGTGACAGTCATCTCACCCCCCGGTGAATTGTTGGCGTTGGTTCAAGGTCACCATGGGTGGCGACCGGCCGCCACTATAAGGGGGCGGCGATGCGCGCTCCAGATCCCCCCTGCTTCTTCGCCTTGCGACCGCGTGGGACGGATCAGGCGGGTTTGGTAGACTCCCGACCCCTCAATTGGCCCAGCGCCCCGACCAGGACGACAAACAGACCATGCTGCAGAACATCGGCGACAAGTTGAAGGGCACCGGCACGACCGGCGGCAAGGGTCACCGCTGGGTGTGGTACGCGATCCTGGGCGCATTGATCCTGGTGTTCGCGCTGTGGGGCCCGTATTCGCTGAACATGTCCTTCGGGCAGGCCACCTACGCGGCAAAGGTCAATGGCGAAGAGATTCCGCTTCAGCAAATCAGCCGTGAGTGGCAGGACCAGTTGCCCGCCCTGATGCAGGAGTCCGGCGGCCAGTTGTCCGACCTGCAGCGAGAGATCTACCAGCAGCAGCTGCTCGACAGTGCCGTGCGGGGGCTCGCCATCACCCAGTACGCCACCAAGCTGGGCTATGCGGTGACGCCGCAGCGGCTGTCCGAAGCCGTACAGCAGGAGCAGGCGTTCCAGATCGACGGCAAGTTCAACCTGCAGGCGGCGCGTGCACGCCTGGCCACTGTCGGCCTCACGGAACAGATGTATGCCGACGAGCGGCGCAATGACCTGTTGACCAGCGACCTGCTGGGATCGGTGGGCGTTTCGAACTTCTTCACCTCGGCCGAGGGCAAGCGGATCCTGTCGCTGCTCGATGAAGAACGCGAGCTGCGCTACGTGGTGCTGCAGCCACGGGACTTCGAAGGCAAGGAACCCGTCGCGGCTGAAGCCATCGAGGCGTACTACCAGGCGCACACCGCAGAGTTCAACGTGCCCGAGGCGGTACAGCTTGCCTATGCCGAGCTGTCGCTGGCCGACGTGGCGGACCGGGTGCATGTCACCGACGAACAACTGCACGCCCGCTACGAACGCGACAAGGCGACCTACGAGCGGCCGGAGACACGGCGCGCTTCGCACATCCTGATCGCGGTGAATGATCCGTCCGAGGATGCCGGGGCGCTTTCCAAGGCACAGGGCCTCTATGCCCAGATCAAGGCAGGGGCAGACTTCGCCAAACTGGCGAAGGAGAACTCCACGGACTCCGGGTCCGCTGCCAAGGGTGGTGACCTCGGTTGGGCCGGGCGCGAGGTGTACGTGAAGGAATTCGGCGACAAGCTGTTCTCCATGAAGGAGGGCGAGGTCAGCGAACCGGTCAAGACCGAATTTGGTTACCACATCATCCGGCTTGATGGCATTCGCGCCAGCGAGGGCCGCAGCTTCGAGGACGTGCGCGCCGAACTCACCGCAGCGCTGCGCAACGAGCAGACCGCGACGCTGTTCGGCGAACAGCAGGACCAGTTGCAGGAGCGCCTGGAAAAGGGTGTCAACAGCCTCGACGAGCTGGTGAAGGAATTCGGCATGCACCGCGGTGAGATCGCGCGCTTTGAACGCGGCGCCGGTGGCTTGCCGCTGGGCGCCGATCCGGAACTGAATCGCGACGTGTTCAGCGACACCTCGCTGACACAGCGCCGCGTCGGGGGGCCATTGCCACTGGGTGAGGATCGCATGGTGATCTTCCAGGTCGAGGGCCACAGCCCGGCGTCGACCAAGCCGCTGGAGCAGGTCCGCGCGCAGATCATCGATGACATCAAGCGCGAGCGAGGTTCCGAAGCTGCCTACGCCGCGGCGGAGCAGGCCGTTGCCGATCTTGGCAAGGGCACTTCCTTCGCGCAGGTGGCCGCCAGGCTGAAAGGCAAGGTGCAGGGCCCGCAATTCGTTGGTCGGGAATCCACCGAACTGCCCGCCGAATTGCGCGATGCGCTGTTTGCCGCGGCCCGACCCGCGCCGGGCCGTGCCGTGCGACAGGCCATTCATGTCGCCGATGGCGCAGTGGCGCTGTTCGAGGCCACCAACTGGCGCTCGCAGCCGTTGTCCGACAACCCGCAGATCGCCCAGCTGCGCTCGGATCGCGAGCTGCAGCGTTATACGCGGCGGGACATCCAGGCGTACATGCAAGACGTGATGAGTTCCGCCAGGATCGTGAAGAACCCGGACGCCTTCGCGCAGTTCTAGGTCCTACTCACCCTCGCCGGGAAAGCTCATGCCGACGGTGCTGAAGCCACCGTCGACATAAAGAATCTCGCCCGTGACGCCGCTGGCCAGGTCCGAGCACAGGAAGGTCGCGGCCTTGCCCACATCCTCCTGCGTCACGTTGCGACGGATTGGCGAGGTCTGTGCCACGTGGGCCAGCATCTTGCGCAGGCCGGGAATGCCGGCGGCGGCCAGCGTCTTGATCGGGCCGGCGGAGATGCCGTTGACGCGAACGCCACCGGGGCCAAGGTCCGCGGCGAGGAAGCGCACGTTGGCCTCGAGGCTGGCCTTGGCGAGCCCCATCACGTTGTAGGCCGGTACCGAGCGCACTGCGCCGAGGTAGGACAGCGTCAGCACCGAACCGGAACGGCCGGCCATCAGCGGCGCGGCGGCGCGCGTCAGGGCCGTCAGGCTGTAACTGGATACGTCATGTGCGATGGCGAAGGCCTCGCGTGTCGTGCCCGACACGAAATCACCGGCCAGTGCTTCGCGCGGTGCGAAGGCAACGGCATGCACCAGGATGTCCAGCGAGCCCCAGGTCTTCGTGAGTTCGGCGAATACGGCATCGATCTGGCTGTCGACGGTCACGTCCAGCGGCAGCACGATGCTGGAGCCGACGGAAGCGGCCAGCGGCTCGACGCGGTCCTTGAGCCTCTCATTGCCGTAGGTGAACGCGAGTTCGGCGCCGTGCGCATGAAAGGCCTGGGCAATGCCCCAGGCGATCGAACGGTCAGTGGCCACGCCGACGATCAGCGCGCGCTTGCCAGTCAGGATTCCCATGAACGCCCCTTGGAGGGTTTGCTTCGAGTGGGGCGGATGATACCCCAGCGGCCGATCAGCCCTTGTTGTCGACGTAGGCGACGAGGCGCTGGCCGGCGCGGATGACCGAACCGCTGATGTTGTTCCACTCGCGCAGCGCATTGACCGAGACCTTCAGCGCCTCGGCGATGCCCGACAGCGTGTCGCCGCTGCGGACCCGGTACGTGACCTTGTTGCTGCCGTCCCCAGTGGCCTGGGAGGCCACGATGCCGCCCGGCTGCGCCACCGTGTTGAGCTGCAGCCTCTGCCCGATGCGCAGGATGGAGGTCGTCCTGAGGTTGTTGATGCGGGCCAGCGTGGAGATGCTCATGCCGTGCTTCCTGGCGATGCCCGACAAGGTGTCGCCATTGCGCACTACATGCACTGCGCGCACGCCGCCCGGCAGGCGCGAATCCACGCGGGCCGCAGCCAGACGCACCTGGTCCGGCAGCGCCGTGACCGCCGAGGGCACGCGCAGTTCCGAATCCACGGCCAGCTTGTTGGCGTTGCCCAGTGAATTCAGCTCCTGCAGGTGCTGCGCATTGGTGCCAAAGCGCGCCGCAATGCTGGCAACCGTGTCGCCCTCGCGGACGGTGTAGCGCTCCACGCGCAGGCGCTGGTCGGGCGTCAGCTGCAGCAGGTTGGTGCGGAAGGTTTCGGCCGACTCCACCGGGACCAGCAGGCTGTACGGGCCGCCGGGGTCGGTGGCCCAGCGATGGTAGGCCGGGTTCAGGTCGTACATCTCATCGGTCGTGATGCCGGCCAGCTCGGCGGCGACCTCGATGCTGATCTGGCCGCCGGTTTCCACGGCCTCGAAGTAGGGCTCATCCGGAATGCCGTCGATGTCCAGCCCATAGGATTCGGGTTTGGCCACGATGCGCGAGATGGCCAGCAGCCGGGGCACATAGCCGCGGGTTTCCGACGGCAGCCGGAGGTTCCAGAAATCCGTGCGCTTGCCGGCCGACTTGTTGCGCCGGATCGCTTTCTGCACATTGGCCTCGCCGCAGTTGTACGCCGCAATGGCCAGCAGCCAGTCACCGTCGAACATGTCGTGCAGGTAGGTCAGGTAGTCGAGCGCCGCGCGGGTGGCGGCCACCACGTCGCGCCGGCCGTCGTACCACCAGTCCTGCTTCAGGCTGAAGCGGGTGCCCGTGGAGGCGATGAACTGCCACAGCCCCGAAGCGCTGGCGCTGGAGTAGGCAAAGGGCTGGAAGGCGCTCTCGATGACCGGCAGCAGCGCGATTTCCATCGGCAGCTCACGGGCCTCGACCTCGTCCACGATGTACTGCAGGTAGGGGGCGGCGCGGTCGAAGACCCGCCCCACGTAGTCCGGATTCCGGGCGAAGTAGTTGGCTTCCTTGTCGATGCGCGAGTTGAACTGCTCGCCCAGCGCGAGGCCCGCCCGCACGCGTTCCATCAGGTCCGGCACGGGGATGTCCGGCACCGGCACGAGGGTCACGTCGGTGACCAGCCGGGCCGCGGCCTCGTCCTCGGAACGCACATCCTCGCCCCAGAGGCCCTCATCCAGAAAGCTGCCGGAGACTTCCACCGGGATGGGCGGGGGGATGGTGGCCGTGGCGGGGGATTCGAATTCACCCAGGCTGGCGGGCCGCTGCAGGCTGGCGCAGCCGGAGGCGAGCGTCAGCAGCATCAAGGCGAACCCGAGGCGTTTCTGTCGGCCCCAATCCACTACGCTGCACCTCCGCAAGGGGTTGAAAGTCAAAGAAGCGATGGCCCTGGAAGGCTCAGTCAGCCTATGATTTTTCAGGCCGGTATTTAACCGGCGACGTCACAGAATTACCACGGATTTTTCATAAGGCCATGTCCACTCGCAGTCCCGCCGACTGGCTCTCATCTGCACTCGGACGTCAGCTGCTGGCCGCCGAGGGCGAGCTGCTGCGCGGCTTGCTGGACGATGTGTTCGGCCTGGAATTGCTGCAGCTGGGCACCTGGGGCGCCTCGCGCGAGCTGCTGTCGCAGAGCCGCACCCGGCGCCAGACGGTGATCGCGCCTGGCTCAGCGCGCGTTTCGGGATTCGAACTGGACGTGGTCGCCGAGCTGTCACAGCTGCCGATCCAGACTGCCACGGTGGACGCGGTGCTGTTGCCCCATACGCTGGAGTTCGAGGCCGACCCCCACGCCATCGTGCGCGAGGCCGACCGGGTGCTGACCGGCGAAGGGCAGCTGATCGTGCTGGGGTTCCGGCCCGCCAGCCTCTGGGGATTGCGCGCGCGGGCTGCGCGCCAGGGATATCCACCTGGGCTGCAGCAGATGCTCAGCGTGGGCCGCGTGCGCGACTGGCTGGAGCTGCTGGGATACGAAGTGGTGCTGCAGCGGCGATACCTGTTCAGCCGTCCCTGGGACACCGGCGATGGCGCGCGGCGGATCCTGCGGCGCGGGTTGTTCAATCCGCTGCCGGCGGCCGCGTGGCTGCTCAAGGCGCGCAAGCATGTGTATCGGATGATTCCGCTCAAGCAGCGCTTTCAGCGCGAGCGGCGGCCCGTGTTTGGCAACCTGCCCGAACCGGTCAAACGCAATCCCACGTGAGCGAGGTCGAGATCTACACCGATGGGGCCTGCCGGGGTAACCCGGGTCCGGGCGGGTGGGGCGCACTGCTGATCGCCGGCGATTCGCGCCGGGAACTCGTCGGCGGCGAGAGCAATACCACCAACAACCGCATGGAACTCACGGCCGCCATCGAAGCACTGAAGGTGCTGAAGCGGCCGGTGCGCGTCACGCTGTACACCGACTCGAAGTATGTCTGCACCGGTATCGAGGAGTGGCTGCCGCAGTGGAAGCGGCGCGGCTGGAAGACGGCCGACCGGAAGCCGGTGAAGAACGTGGACCTGTGGCAGGCACTGGATGCGGCGCGCGAACCGCATGTCATCAAGTGGAAATGGGTCAAGGGCCACGCCGGCAATGTCGGCAACGAGCGGGTCGATGCGCTGGCCAACGAGGCGATCGATGCGATGCTTGCGGTAACATCCGCGACCTGAAGGAGCACTGCTTGCGACAAGTCGTACTGGATACCGAAACCACCGGCCTCGAGCCCCATCTGGGCCACCGCATCATCGAGATCGGCTGTGTCGAAGTGATCAACCGCCGCGCCACCGGCAAGCATTTCCACGAATACCTGAACCCCGAGCGCGAGATCGATGCCGGTGCGGCCGCGGTGCACGGCATGACGTATGAGCAGCTGGCCAACAAGCCGCGCTTTGGCGAAATTGCGGCGCGTTTCCTGGCGTTCGTCGAGGGCGCGGAGCTGGTCATCCACAACGCACCTTTCGACGTGGGCTTCCTCGACAGCGAACTGGCCCGCTGGGCCAGCGCTACCGCATCCGAGCCCGTCACCATGCGTGCGCATTGCCGCGTGCTGGATACGCTGGCGCTGGCGCGCGAAATGCACCCGGGACAGCGCAATGGCCTGGACGCGCTGTGCAAGCGCTATTCCATCGACAATTCGCATCGCCAGTTGCACGGCGCGTTGCTCGATGCGCGCATCCTGGCCGATGTTTATCTCGCCATGACCGGCGGCCAGAACTCACTGGCGCTGGACGAGGCGGTGCGGGCCAGCACCGAGGCCACTGTGGCCAGCCAGAGCACCGTGCATGCGGCAGTGGTGGCTACCCGCGTGATCAGCGCCAGCCCGGATGAACAGGCGGCCCATGACGAGTTCATGAAACTGGTACGCAAGGCCAGTGGCGGCAAGGTCGTTTGGCAATAATGCCGGGACTCGTTCAGGGAGATTGAGGATGTTGAGTCTGCGCAACTGTCGTATCGGTGTGGTCGGTCTGGGCTATGTGGGTCTGCCGCTCGCGGTGGAGTTCGGCAAGCATTTCCGTACCGTCGGGTTCGACGTCAAGGAAGCGCGCATCAAGGAGCTGGCCGCTGGCAAGGACAGCACGCTGGAGGTGTCGAAGAAGGAGCTGAAGGAGGCGGCTCGCCTGGAGTTCACCTCGGACGTGCGCGACCTGAAGCGCTGCCGTGTGTATATCGTGACAGTGCCGACACCCATCGATGACTACAAACGCCCCGACCTGACGCCGCTGATCAAGGCCAGTGAATCCCTAGGCACCGTGCTCAAGAAGGGTGATGTGGTGGTCTATGAATCCACCGTTTACCCGGGCTGCACGGAAGAAGTCTGCGTGCCCATTCTCGAACGCGTGTCGGGCCTCCGGTTCAACCGCGATTTCTATGCCGGCTACAGCCCCGAACGCATCAATCCGGGTGACAAGCAGCATCGGCTGCCTTCGATCAAGAAGGTGACCTCCGGCTCGACACCTGAAGCTGCGGATTTCGTCGACAACCTGTACGGCAGCATCATCACCGCCGGGACGCACAAGGCTTCCAGCATTCGTGTCGCCGAAGCGGCCAAGGTCATCGAGAACACCCAGCGCGACGTGAACATCGCCCTGATCAACGAACTGGCGCTGATCTTCAACCGGCTTGGCATCGATACCGAAGAGGTCTTGCAGGCTGCGGGCACCAAATGGAACTTCCTGCCGTTCCGGCCGGGGCTGGTCGGCGGGCATTGCATCGGCGTGGATCCGTACTACCTGACCCACAAGGCGCAGGAGATCGGCTACAACCCCGAGATGATCCTGGCCGGTCGGCGCCTGAACGACAACATGTCGATCTACGTGGCAGGCGAGATCGTCAGGCTGATGACCAGCAAGCGCATCCATGTGAAGGGATCGCGCATCCTGGTGCTGGGTCTCACCTTCAAGGAGAACTGTCCGGACCTGCGCAATTCCAAGGTCATCGACATCATCCGCGAACTGCAGAAGTTCGGTGCGAAGGTCGAAGTTCATGACCCGTGGATTGATGCGCGCGAGGCACGGCACGAGTACGGCATCAGGCCAATGAAGACCCTCGGCAACACGAAATACGATGCGGTGGTTCTGGCCGTGTCGCACGACCAGTTCAGGGAAAAGGGCATCAAGGCCATCCGCAAGCTGACCAAGCGCACCAGTGTCGTGTACGACATCAAGCACCTGTTCGCGCGCGAGGACACGGACGGACGGCTGTAGGCCTGGAGGTCGGATGAAGGTTCTGGTTACCGGCGCAGCCGGGTTCATCGGCTCTTGCGTCGCACGCAAGTTGCTGGATCGTGGCGACGAGGTGGTGGGCCTCGACAATCTCAATGCCTATTACGACCCGCAGCTGAAAGAGGCCCGCCTTGCGCGACTGACCGACAAGCCCGGCTTCCGGTTCGCCAGGCTGGACCTGGCCGATGCGGCCGGCATGGCAACCCTGTTCAAGACCGAACGCTTCGACCGCGTGGTGCATCTGGCTGCGCAGGCCGGCGTGCGCTATTCACTGGAGAATCCGCAGGCCTACGTGGACAGCAACATCACCGGCACCCTGAATGTGCTGGAGGGCTGCCGCCACAATGGCGTGCAGCACCTCGTGTATGCGTCCACCAGCTCGGTGTATGGCGCCAACACCAAGATGCCGTTTTCGGTGCACCAGGCTGCCACGCATCCGCTTTCCTTCTATGCCGCCACCAAGCGTGCCAACGAGCTCATGGCGCACAACTACGCCGCGCTGTTCAGGCTGCCCGTGACGGGGCTTCGGTTCTTCACGGTGTACGGCCCGTGGGGCCGGCCGGACATGGCGCTGTTCCTGTTCACCAAGAACATCCTGGCCGGCAAGCCCATCGACGTGTTCAACCACGGCCACCACAAGCGCGACTTCACCTTCGTGGAAGACATCGCCGAAGGCGTGGTACGCGCGCTGGATCGCATTGCCACGCCGGACCCTGCCTGGAACAGCGACGCGCCTGACCCTGCCACCAGCAGCGCGCCCTACCGCGTCTACAACATCGGCAACAACAGTCCGGTGGATCTCTCGCACTACATTGCGACGCTCGAGGACTGCCTGGGCCGCAAGGCCGAGAAGAACCTGCTTCCTCTGCAGCTCGGTGACGTGCCGGACACTTACGCCGACGTAGAGGACCTGGTGCGCGATGTGGGCTACAAGCCTGCGACAACGGTTGAGCAGGGCGTGCGGGCGTTCGTCGACTGGTACCGGAGCTACTACCACGTGTGATGCGCAGGCTTCTCGTCACGGGTGGCGCGGGGTTCATTGGGTCGCATTTCGTCGAGCACTGGTTGCACCGCCGGCTGGCCGAACGGGTCGTGGTGCTGGATGCACTGACCTATGCGGGCAGTCCTGCCAATCTTCAGGCAGTAGCGGGCCATTCCGCATTCCGCTTCGTGCACGGGGATATCTGCGACCAGGCCCGCGTGGAAGCGCTGCTGCGCGAGGAATGCCTCGACGGCATCGTGAATTTTGCGGCCGAGACTCATGTCGACCGTTCTATCTCCGATCCCACGGCCTTCACGCGCACCAACATTGACGGAGTCTGCAGCCTGCTGGACGCGGCGCGGCATGTGTGGCTGGCAGGTGGTATCGCGCATCGCTTTCACCAGATATCCACCGATGAGGTATTCGGGCCGCGAGCACAAGGCGCTCCGCTGCGTGATGAATCCGCGCCCTACGCACCGGGGTCGCCCTATGCGGCCAGCAAGGCCGCGGCGGATCTGCTGGTACTGGCCTGGGCCAATACCTACGGCATGCAGGTATCGATTTCCTACAGTTCCAATGTGTACGGGCCGCGGCAGTTTCCCGAGAAGCTTCTGCCCGTGGCGATTCGCTGCCTGCGAGCTGGTGAGCCCGTACCGCTGTACGGAGACGGCCTGCAGCGGCGTGCCTGGCTGTACGTGCGTGACTTCTGTCTTGCCATGGAGGCCTTCTTTGCTCACCTCACCGAGGGCCGACGACTCTGCATCGGCGCAGCCGGCGAGATCACCAACATCGAGCTGGTGCGCGAGCTGGGCAGTGTTGCGGGCGCAACCGGTGAATCGGTGCGGTTCGTGGCCGACCGGCCGGGTCATGATCGCGGTTACGGCCTGGGTGCGGCTGCCTTCGAGTCGTTGACCGGATTCCGGGCCCCAACATCCTTGCAGCGCGGACTTCAGGAGACGCTCGATTGGTACGCCCGTCAGGACACGCGCGGCTAACATAGGCCGATGTATCGCGACGGCTCCAGTGCGACTGCCTGGCGAGACCTGCACAGGCTCGCGGCGCTTCCCCTGCCTTCCATTGCCGAATTGTTCGCCGCGGATTCGCAGCGGGGTTCCCGGCTTGTCGCCCACGGTGCAGGACTGGTGATGGATTACTCGCGCCAGCGGGTCAGTGCCGAGGTGCTGGGCGCATTGGTGCAGCTGGCTGAGCAGGTTGGCCTGCGCGAGCGCATTACCGGCATGTATCGCGGCGACATTGCCAACCCCACCGAGAAGCGGCAGGTGCTGCACACGGCGCTGCGCCGCAGTGGCGCGCCGCATGCCAGCGAGGTGCACGGCGAGCGCGAGCGCATGCTGGGTTTCGCCGAAGCGGTGCGTAATGGCGATGTGCTGGGCAGCGATGGCGAGCGCTTCGAGCTGGTGGTGAACATCGGCATCGGTGGCTCGGACCTGGGGCCGGCCATGGCGGTCGAGGCCCTGCGGCCGTTCACCGCCGGCGCGCCGCGCATCGCGTTCGTATCCAACATCGACGGCAGTCGCCTGGCCGACACGCTGGCCAGCGCCAATCCGCGCCGCACACTGTTCATCCTCTGCTCCAAGACCTTCACCACACTGGAGACGCGCACCAGTGCCGACACCGCGCGTCGCTGGCTGGCAGGCAAGCTCGGCACACCGGCCGTGCCATCGCATTTTGCGGCGGTCTCCACCAACACCGAGGCCATGGACGAATTCGGCGTCCATCCGGACTACCGTTTCCTGATGTGGGACTGGGTTGGCGGCCGCTATTCCATCTGGTCGTCAATCGGCGTGTCGCTGGCGATCGCCATCGGTGCGTCGCGCTTCCGCGAGTTTCTCGCCGGCGCTGCCGCGATGGATGAGCATTTCCTGGCCGCGCCCTGGGAGGTGAACCTGCCGGCGCTGATGGGGCTGATGGGCGTCTGGAACATCCAGTTCCAGCATCTGCCGACGCTGGCCGTGCTGCCCTACGACGAACGGCTCGCGCGCTTCCCGGCCTATCTGCAGCAGCTCACCATGGAGAGCAATGGCAAGCGGGTTCGCATCGACGGGTCGCCGGTGTTCTCCGAGACCTCGCCGGTGGTGTGGGGTGAGCCCGGCAACAACGCCCAGCACTCCTTCTTTCAGATGCTGCACCAGGGTACGCCCCGAGCTGCACTCGACTTTCTGTTGCCGGCGCTGGCATCGAGCGGGGACCAGGCCGCGCATGACCTGGCCATCGCCAACTGCCTGGCGCAGGCCGAGGCCTTCGCCTATGGCCAGCAGTCCGACGACCCACACAAGGTGCATGAAGGCAATCGGCCCTCGAACATTCTGCTGTTCCGGCGCCTTGATCCGGCCACACTCGGCGCGTTGATCGCGCTCTACGAACACATGGTGTTCACGCAGAGCGTGGTGTGGGGCATCAATGCTTTTGACCAATGGGGTGTGGAGCTGGGCAAGAAACTGGCGGCGAGCATCGCGCCGCTGGTGGCCGGGCAGGGCGAAGCCGAGTCGGCCTCGTTGCGTGCCACGCTTGCCACCTTGCGCCGCCTGCGCAGCTAGGGGCCGGCTGGTTCCGGTATAGTCGGTCCCCATGAAGTTTTCTTCCGGCGTCGCAATGATTGCGGCCGCGTTGCTCGCCCAGGGCGCCGCCGCCCAGGGCTTCTTCCTCCCCGCCAATGACCTGCGGCTGCGTGAAGACGTCACGCTGCTGTCCGACCAGGGGCTGATCAAGCTGCCGATGAATGGCTGGCCTCTGGCGCGGGCCGATGTGGCTGATGCCATTGCATCCATCAAGGAAGAGGAACTGGAGGATCCCGCACTGCGCGTCGCGCTGTCGCGTGTGCGGGCCGCCACAGAAGTCCTGGACGATGCCAATTCATGGAAGATCCGCGAGGTGGGGCTGACCGCCGGCCAGCCCGGTCTGCTGCGCGACTACGGCACGCCGGGTCGTGAAAACGCAGAGCTCACCACCACCGGCGGCGCGAGCACGGATCGCTACAGCATCATGCTTTCAGCAAGCGGAGTGGTGGACCCGGCGGACAACCAGCATCTGCGCTTCGACGGCAGCGATATCAGCATCCGGTGGGGCAACTGGCTGTTCAGCGTCAACGAGCAGGAGCGGTGGTGGGGGCCGGGATATGAAGGCAGCTTGATCCTGTCGACCAATGCGCGGCCGATGCCGGCGGTGTCGCTGAGTCGCATGCGCAGTCTGCCCATTGATCTGCCCGTGCTGCGGTGGCTGGGGCCGTGGAACTTCACCACGTTCTTTGGTCTGGGTGAGCAGCATCGCGCCGATGTCGACCAGCCACTGTTCATGGGCATGCGGCTGGCGTTCAAGCCGGCTACCTGGTTCGAGTTTGCCATGTCGCGTTCGGCGCAGTTCTGCGGGAAGGATCGCGAGTGCAACATTGGCACCGTCGGCCGCATGTTGATCGGCCAGGATAATCGCGGCCTCCGCGGCGCAAGCGATGACCCGGCCAAGGAGCCCGGCAACCAGATGGCCGGCTTTGAGGCGCGAGTGGTCTCGCCGTTCAAGCCCCTGCCAATTGCGATCTACGCGCAGGAGATCGGCGAGGACAACAGCGACACTGGTATTCCCGAACGATATCTCGCCCTGTTCGGAGGGGAGATGTGGTTCATGCTGAATTCCGCGTCGGTACTGCGTACCCACGTCGAATATGCCAACACCAAGGTCAAGTGGTATGAGCGGCAGGAGGAGTTCAACGTCGCTTATCGCCAATACATCTTCTTTGGCGGGTATCGCTATCGTGGCCGCAATATCGGCCACACGACCGATGCTGATTCGGAGACCGCGTCCGTTGGCCTGTCGTTGACCAACGCGCAGGGCAATCGGTTGTCGCTGCTTTATCGTCACGGTGCGCTGGATCGTGACAACAGCATCGATCTCTACAACACGATCACAGCCGGTCGCAGTACCTACAAGGCCCTGCAGCTGGACTGGGATGGCAAGATCGGTACCTACAACCGCCTTGGGCTGCAGCTGGGTTATGAAGAACAGTCCCCGTCCAGCGCAGGTGACGCCAAGGGGCTCTATGGTTTCATTCAGTGGCGCAGGCAGCTGCAGTAATCGCGTATCCTTGGCGGCCATATGCGAGTTGAAGGATCGATTGTGACTCGTGCGCTCAGTGCGCTTCTTCTGCTTGTGGTGGTGGCAACGCCGCTGGCTGCGCAGACCCCGACTGCCGAAGAGCTGCAGATCTTCCAGAACCTGACGCCAGAACAGCAGCAGGCCGTGCTGGATCGCATGGCCGCTGGTGGCACGGAAGTTGATAGCCAGGACTCCTCGAAGGGGGCGACCTCGGGCGTGGAGACAGCCGAGCGCGCCGCGCGGGCGCCAGCCAAGGCCGAACCCGTCATTCCAACGCTGGCGGGCCGCGACACCGTGATGCTGCAGGTCTCTGTCAGTCAGGACGCGCCCGCTGCTGAGAAAGTGCGACTTGATAACCTGGTCGCGCTCCTGCTGTCCCGCAATCCGTATGAACTGAACCGCAGCGCACAACTTACCTTGCCCGGATTTGCGCCAATCGCGCTGGGTGGGTTGACGGCAGAGCAGGGAACGCAGCGTCTGGCATTGGAGCCAGCGCTGGCGGGGCTCACCATCAAGCTCACGCGACTGCCCGTGGACAAGATTGGCGCCGCGGCACTGAAGCGCTTCGGCTATGACCTGTTCGACAATCCGCCATCGAGTTTCTCGCCGGTCACCAACGTGCCGGTTCTGGCCGACTACGTGGTCGGGCCCGGCGATGAATTCAACGTGCAGCTGTTCGGCAACCAGAGCGTCAACCGGCGGCTGACGGTCAGTCGGGACGGGTCGATCAGCTTTCCGGAGCTGGGGCCCATCAATGTCGGTGGACTGACTTTCAGCGCTGCGCGCCGGGCCATCGAGACACGTGTCACGCAGCAGATGATCGGCGTGCAGGTCAGCGTGACCATGGGTGAGACTCGCACCATCAGCGTGCTCGTGATGGGCGAGGCGAAACGGTTCGGTTCCTATACCGTGAGTGGCTTCGCCACCATGGCCACTGCCCTGTACGCATCGGGTGGCATTACGGACATTGGCTCGCTGCGCGACGTGCAGCTGAAGCGCCAGGGGGCGGTCGTCAGTCACCTGGATCTGTACGATATGCTGCTGGGCGGCGATACCAGCGACAATGCGCGGCTGTTGCCCGGCGATGTCATCTTCATTCCGCCGGTCGGGTCGACGGTTTCGATCGATGGTGAAGTCAAACGCCCGGCCGTCTATGAATTGTCGGGCGAAAGCAGCATCGGGGACCTGGTACGGATTGCCGGCGGGTTGACCCCCGAGGCCGATGCGAATCGTGCGAGCCTGACGCGCATCGACGCGACCGGCCGCCGCGTGGTGCTGGATGTGAACCTCGGCGATGCAACTGCACGCGCACAGCCACTGCGCAATGGCGATGTGCTGCAGGTCTCGCCGCTGCGTCCGCAACTGGACGCTGGCGTTACCCTGGAAGGTTTCGTGTACCGGCCTGGCGTGTTTGCCTGGCGCGACGGCATGCACCTGACCGATGTGATCGGTTCAGTCGAGGAGTTGCGACCGGGCGCAGATCAGAACTACGTGCTGATCCGTCGCGAGAGCGGAGCAGATCGGCGCGTGTCGCTTCTCTCTGCAGACCTGACGGCTGCGCTGGCGGCCCGTGGGTCGGCCGCGGACCCGCAGCTCGCGGCACGCGACCGGATCTATGTGTTCGACCTGGCGCCCGGGCGCGAGCGGATCATTGAGCCGCTGCTCGAACAGCTGCGCCTGCAGTCGAATCTGAGCCAGCCCACTGAAATCGTAAGCGTGCAGGGCCGGGTCAAGGTGCCGGGTGACTATCCGCTGGAGCCCGGAATGCGTGTGGCCGACCTGCTGCGTGCCGGCGGGAATCTGGAATCGGCCGCGTACGGTGGCACGGCCGAGCTGACGCGATACAGCGTCAATGCCAGCGGCGCACGCGAGACGCAGCTGCTCACCGTTGATCTGGTCGGGGTGCGCCGCGGCGATGCTAACGCGAATCTTGAACTGCAACCCTATGACTACCTGCTGGTCCAGGAAACACCGGAGTGGGGTGGCCAGGGGACCGTCACGCTGCGCGGCGAGGTGCGATTCCCTGGCGTATATCCCATCCGTCGGGGTGAGACCTTGCATGAGGTGCTGGACCGGGCGGGCGGCCTGACCTCCCAGGCATTTCCGCAAGGCAGTGCGTTCACGCGCAGCGATCTGAAGATCCTGGAGCAGCAGCAGCTGGACCGCCTGTCGGAAAACATGCGCTCGGATCTCGTCACGCTCTCGTTGCAGGCGGCGCGAGCAGGTCAGTCCAATGCAGGTGACACCCTGCTGGCCGGCCAGTCCCTGCTGTCGCAGCTTCAGGCCGCAAAGGCGACGGGTCGTTTCGTCATCGATTTGCCCGGGCTGCTTGCCACTGAGATTCACGGTGAGAAGGATGTGCTGCTGCGAGATGGCGATGAATTAACCATCCCCAAGCGGCGCCAGGAAGTTACGGTGATCGGCGAGGTCCAGAATTCGACCTCGCACCTGTATCAGGCGAAGCTCACGCGTGACGACTACATCAAGATGAGTGGCGGGACATCCCGGCGGGCGGACCGGGCGCACATTTATGTGGTGCGCGCCGATGGAAGCGTAGCGACGGACAAGGGTATGAACCCTGGGGACACGATCGTCATACCAGTGGACGCCGAGCGCATGCCGCGCCTGCCGTTCTGGCAGGCGGTCACGCAGATCCTTTACAACGTCGCTGTGTCGGTGGCGGCGGTGAATTCGTTCTAGGCGGCATAGCGGAGCATAGAGAGTTCGATGGCGAAAAAGGCCCTGATTACCGGAGTTACAGGCCAGGACGGCGCGTATCTCGCCGAGTTCCTGCTCGGCAAGGGTTACGAAGTGCATGGCATCAAGCGCCGTTCTTCTTCCTTCAACACCGACCGCATTGACCACTTGTACCGCGACCCGCACGAACGCGGAGTGCGCATGTACCTGCACTACGGCGACCTGACCGACTCCACCAACCTGATTCGCATCGTGCAGCAGGTGCAGCCGGACGAAATCTACAATCTGGCTGCGCAAAGCCATGTGGCTGTGTCATTCGAAACACCCGAGTACACGGCCAATGCAGATGCGATTGGAACCCTGAGATTGCTTGAGGCTATCCGGATCCTCGGACTGGAAAGGAAGACTCGGTTTTATCAGGCCTCCACTTCTGAGATGTTCGGTCTTGTTCAGGAGACTCCACAGCGGGAGACCACCCCGTTCTACCCGCGTTCGCCATATGGGGCCGCGAAGGTCTATGGGCACTGGATCACGATCAACTATCGTGAGGCCTACGGCATGTATGCGTGCAGCGGTATCCTGTTCAACCACGAATCACCGATTCGGGGTGAAACCTTTGTCACCCGCAAGATCACGCGCGGACTGGCGCGAATCTCTGAAGGTCTGGAGAAGTGCTTGTTCCTGGGCAATCTGGATTCGCTGCGCGACTGGGGGCACGCCAAGGACTACGTGCGGGCCCAGTGGCTGATGCTCCAGCAGGACGAGCCCGAGGATTTTGTGATCGCAACCGGCGAGCAGCGCTCGGTGCGTGAGTTTGTTGTTGCCGCAGGGGCAGAGCTCAACATGAACATTGAGTGGCGGGGGCGGGGAGTGGACGAGCAGGGCGTGGATGCCCGCACCGATCGCGTGATCGTGAAGGTTGATCCAAAATATTTTCGTCCTACTGAGGTCGAGACGCTGCTGGGAGATGCGAGCAAGGCGAAATTGAAGCTGGGTTGGAAACCTGAGCATACATTCGCAAATCTGGTGCAGGAGATGGTCGCGGCTGACCTCGACGGTGCGCGGCGCGACGCGCTGGTGGCACGTGAAGGGTTCCGGACGTTCAAGTACGTCGAGTGATGCCACCTACACGGATTTTCGTCGCCGGACATCGCGGGTTGGTCGGGTCCGCGCTGGTGCGCAGGTTGCAGAGAGAGCCCAACGTGGAGCTGCTGTTGCGCGCCCGTCACGAGCTCGACCTCCGCAACCAGAGCGCAGTCGAAGCCTTCTTCGCTGACCAAAGACCCGACCAGGTGTATCTGGCCGCGGCCAAGGTCGGCGGCATTCTCGCCAACGACACCAGGCCCGCGGAATTCATCTTCGAGAATCTGGCGATTCAGACGAATGTCATCGATTCGGCATATCGCCATGGGACGAAGAAGCTCCTGTTCCTGGGATCAAGCTGCATCTACCCCAAGCACGCACCCCAGCCCATGCCCGAAGACTGTCTGCTGAAGGGGCCGCTGGAGCCAACCAATGAGTGGTATGCGATCGCGAAGATTGCGGGTCTGAAGATGTGCCAGGCGTATCGGATGCAGTATGGCTTTGATGCCATTTGCGCGATGCCAACGAACCTCTATGGCCCAGGCGACAACTTTGATCTCGAGAGTTCGCACGTCCTGCCAGCGCTCGTGCGCAAGTTCGTCGAAGCAAGCAGGTTCAGCAGGCGAGAGGTGGAGGTATGGGGTACTGGCACCCCGCGCCGCGAATTCCTTCATGTTGATGACCTCGCTGACGCCTGCGCGTTTCTGATGCGTGTTTACAGCGAGATTTCTCCGGTCAATGTGGGCCGGGGTGAGGATATCTCCGTACGGGAGCTGGCGGAGATCATTGCAGCAAAGGCCGGCTTCAGCGGGGACCTTCGCTTCGATGCTTCGAAGCCGGATGGCGTACCCAGAAAGCTGCTGGACGTTTCCCGCATGAATTCCCTGGGATGGAGAGCCGGCATATCACTGGACGCTGGTATAGAGTCCGTGGTTGATTGGTATCGAAGTCAGGATGCCGGACTGCGCGACGGTAGTGCTAAGGGAGCCTGATGCATTTCGGGGCGAGGTCCTTCTGGCAATGACTGGATTTGCGGTCCGGGTGAAGGCTGCGACCGTGCTGCCGGCAATCGCTGTGTCCAATGGATGCAGGCGGGTTGGTACTGCGGACGGTGGCACTGACGCTTTTCCTGGAGTGCATGTTGTTCACTCAGGCGGCACCGCGTATGGGCTGTTTGGTGTGTCGGGTACGTGTAGCTTGTGTGCGACGCGAAACTCTTTGTGGCGGTGATCTCTGGAGGTGTTCGAATGTCTGGTGTTGGTTTGCTCCGGAATTGTGATTGACCAAGAAGTCCGGCGTATTCGCCTGCCGGATGCTCTGTCTGGTGTGGTGATCAGGGCGCTGGCGAAGCTGGGCATTGGGATGTCCGGCTTTCTATTTCTCTCTTTGCGCAAGACCTAGCAGATGTCATTCGCAAAAAAGTTGGCCAAATTGCTGGCAGTCCTGCGAGTTGCTGCCTGGAGACGCGCGCTGCTACGCCATGGGGTGGCTGCAGGTGTGGAGCACATGGGTGCGCTCGGCACCTTGGGACATGTGAATTCAGTCGTCGATATCGGTGCGCACAAGGGGCAGTTCTCCCTTGCAGCACGGCAGATGTTCGAGGAAGCAAACATCAGGGCCTTCGAGCCACAATCGTTGCCGGCAGAGTCCTATCTACGCGTTTTTCGTCGGGACCACCTCGTCAGACTGCACCAAGTTGCCATTGGCCCCAGCTCCGGTTCTGTCACGTTGCATCTGTCACAACGGGACGATTCTTCATCACTTCTCCCGATTTCGGAGCGACAGGAGCAGGTATTTCCCGGAACTGGGGGTATAGGCACTCAGATGATCGAACAGAGGACCCTTGGCGGGCAATTGAAGGCTGAGGCACTTGAGCCCCCGGCGCTGCTCAAGATCGATGTTCAGGGGTTTGAGTTGGAGGCGCTTCGAGGATGTGCGGACCAGCTCCACAGATTTGCATGGATCTATGTGGAATGTTCATTCGTGGAGTTGTACGCGGGTCAGGCGGTCGCCGATCAGGTAATCGCCTGGCTTCGTAAACGGGGATTTGCATTGAGGGGTTTCTACAATGCGACCTATGACCGTGGAGGTTGTTCGGTGCAGGCGGACCTCTTGTTTGCGAGACATGGCTCACGACCTGAGCCCGAGCGGGCAAGTTCAGCCGCCGGGGTACGGGATACGGACAGGGGGCAGGATTAAGGTAGCGTCGTGGGTCCGACTCAGCCTGTAGGGAAGTGTGTAGTGAGAGGAATCAAGACGTTGCCGAAGATCTTGGTGTCGCCGATGCGTGCCGGTCCGCTCATTGATGCCGGAATGCCGCAATGAGCAGCACTTCGCTAGCACCAATCGCACTGTTTGTTTACAACCGTCCGGATCATGTGCGCCGGACGATTGATGCGCTTCAACTTAACATGGGAGCCGAAGAGTCGGAATTGCATGTATTTTCCGACGGAGCTCGCGACCAGTCAGCTGTACAGGGCGTGTCGGAGGTGCGAGAGTACTTAAGCACCATCAGAGGGTTTCGCAAAGTCGAAATCGTTGAACGAGATAGGAATTTTGGCCTTGCTGGTTCAATTGTAGATGGTGTTACGGCCCTGTGCGAAAAGCACGGTCGGGTGATCGTCATGGAGGATGATCTAGTGACGTCACCCTGGTTCCTGAGGTACATGGCTGACGGTCTGCATGTCTTTGAAAACGAAGATCTGGTTGCGAGCATTCATGGTTATCGGTTTCCCATTGGGGACGCTCCCCGGAATTTCTTTCTGTACGGCGCTGATTGCTGGGGTTGGGCAACGTGGCAACGGGCATGGAAGGCATTCAATCCGGATGCGCGCAGCCTCCTGAGTCAGCTGAGAGCACACCCTGCGAGAAAGTATTTCGATTACCTTGGAACATGGCCGCACACGAGCATGTTGAGAGGCTTCCTCAATGGAAAGAACAATTCATGGGCCATTCGATGGCATGCGAGCATGTTCCTCGCTGGCAAGCTGACGCTTCATCCTTCCAGGTCGTTGGTCAATAACATTGGCATGGACGGGTCCGGAACCCACTGCAGTGCCGATGATGGAATGGCTACACTTGTCAGCGATGTACCGATACCAGTCGAGAATGTGCCCCTTGAACATTCGCGGGAACAATGGCACAAGTTTCGCAATTACTCAGTTGCACAAGTCGCGCGCCGTGCAGTGCGCAGGCTGATCCCGAATTGAGGTCGTCCATGTTGAATTCCGGCCAGGCCAAATTCTGCGTACGATGCGTGCCGTCAGATTTGGGTTTAGATGGCCACCAGACATCCGCGTGGCCAAGCCGAAAGAGCCGGACGGTGCTGTGGAAACCAATTGTCCCTCCGTGCTCGAATCGTTGAGAGGATGCAATGCCGGATCAAAGCTGTGGAACTCTCGTAGAAAGAATCATGGATGAGGGTCATCTCCTGGCCATCATTGTGTCCCATCAATTCGATAGTGCAGGCATTCACTTCTTCACTGATGACGATCTCTCTCAGCAACTGGCTTATATGCGCCATCCGGCGGGTCGAATCATCGAGCCGCATGTGCATAATCCCGTCCGTCGGGAGGTTCATTACACTCAGGAGGTGTTGTTCATCAAGCGCGGCCGCCTGCGTGTGGACTTCTATTCCGAGTCCCGCGTCTACCTGGCGAGCCGCTTGCTGGATGCTGGTGACGTAATATTGCTGGCTACTGGCGGTCACGGCTTTGAGGTGCTCGAGGATGTCGAAATGATTGAAGTCAAGCAGGGGCCGTACGCGGGTGATTCGGACAAGACCCGATTCAAAGCAGCCAGCGCGGACGAACGTGCGACTCGGGGCCGTCGTACGTGACTGAACCAGTCCCCGTCAACGAGCCACTTCTGTGCGGCAACGAGCGGAAGTATGTTCTCGAGTGCCTGGACAGCGGATGGATCAGCAGTGAGGGCCCATTCGTTCGCAGGTTCGAGGATGCGTTTGCCGCGACCGTGGGGCGCAAGCACGCTGTTGCTGTCTGCAACGGAACGGCGGCAATTGATGCAGCGATCGCCGCACTGGACATTCAACCTGGCGATGAGGTGATTCTTCCCACTTTCACTATCATTTCCTGCATACAGCAGATAATTCGCGCAGGAGCCATACCTGTACTGGTCGACAGCGATGCGCACACATGGAACATGGACGTCGGACAGGTAGCCCGGCGCATTTCACCCAGAACTCGCGCGATCATGGCCGTACATATCTACGGCCTGCCTGTAGACATGGATCCGCTGCTTGCCTTGGCCAGGCAGCACGACGTTGCGTTGATTGAAGATGCAGCGGAAATGCATGGTCAGACCTATCGGGGGCGGCCCTGTGGCAGTTTCGGCGATCTCAGTACCTTCAGCTTCTACCCGAACAAGCATGTGACTACCGGTGAGGGGGGGATGGTTGTGACTGATGATGCCCGACTTGCTGGTCGTCTCAGATGCCTGCGCAATCTGTGTTTCCAGCCAGGCAGGCGATTTGTTCACGAGGAGTTGGGCTGGAACCTCCGCATGACTAGTCTGCAAGCGGCAGTTGGTATTGCACAACTTGAGCGATTGACCGAATCCGTGCGTCGGAAGCGCGAAATTGGTCACATGTACAACAAGTTGCTTGCCGGTACGCCAGGTATTGTACTTCCGCCTTCGGAAACTGAATACGCGGAGAGCATCTACTGGGTCTACGCATTACTTCTCGACGATGCCGTTCCGTTCGACGCTGAAGTCATGATGAGTCGCCTCGGCGAGCATGGCATTGGCACCCGCCCTTTCTTTTGGTGCATGCACGAACAGCCTGTACTTCGTCGGCGTGGTCTGTTCGAAGGCGAGAGGTATCCGATCGCTGAGCGGATGGCGCGACGAGGGTTCTATCTGCCAAGCGGCCTTGCATTGCGTGACGATCAGATTCAGCAAGTGGTGAACGCCGTCCGTTCCATCATTCTGGGGTCAGTGCGTTGACCATATTTGGCGATTATTCGCGGTATTACGATCTCTTGTATGCCGGTAAGGATTACGCGGGGGAGGCTGGCTACGTTGCCAAATTGATCAAGGCGTCAAATGCCGGTGCGTGCAGTATTCTAGATCTGGGTTGTGGTACTGGCCGTCATGCTCGTGAATTAGCGACGCTGGGATTCGAGGTGTGTGGCGTTGATTTGAGTCCGGAAATGATCGAGGTCGCGCGTCAGACGCCGGCGGATGGCGTCAGCTATGTCCAGGGAGATATTGGTTCGGTGCGCTTGGAAAGGCGGTTTGATGTCGTCTCGGCGCTATTCCATGTCTTCAGCTACCAGACTTCCAATGCTGCGTTGTCGGCAGCATTCGCCACTGCGGCGGCTCATCTCGACGCCGGTGGATTGCTCGTATTCGACGCCTGGTACGGTCCCGCGGTCTTGTCCTGCCAACCTGAAGTCAGGGTCAAGCGGCTGGGAAATGATGAAGTTGAAATTGTCCGCATTGCGGAGCCTGTCCTGCATGCAGATCTCAACACTGTGGACGTCCACTATGAGGTGCATGTACGCAATCTGATAAGCGGAAGCAACTCGACGATCACGGAGAGCCATTCAATGCGATATCTCTTCGGTCCAGAAGTGGAGAGCTATGCGGCCGCGGCGGGGATGAAACTCGTGGCCAGCGAAGAGTGGCTTACTGGGAAGCGTCCCGGTGTCGATACATGGGGTGTTGTTTTCGCATGCAAGAAATGTTGAAGGATGAAGAAAGTCCTTCTTTATATCGACTGCCAACCCGGATCCGGCGGCATCTTTCAGTATAGCCAGGCCATCCTTCAAGCAGCTCTGAGTCTGCCCAAGGGCCGGTTCGAAGTGACCGCCTTATACGCAGACAAGTCGTGGCAACCCTATATGCGGGGCGTTACGAACGCGATCCACGTGCCATTCGGGCGAATATCTCGTCATGTGTTGCAGGCGATGTTGGGCAGCCCGCTGCCGTTGTCATGGTTGAGGTTCCTCTTCCGTCTGCACCCCGTTGCAAGCGCAATCAGGGCGCGGGACCCGGAGTTGTGCATCTTCCCTTCACAGGAATCATTCTGGGGGTACGTGACCAAATCTCGTTCGATCTGGGCGATTCACGACCTGATGCATCGGTACGAGCGACAATTTCCGGAGGTTGCGGCTTTCGGAAGAGCACGCCACCGGGATCGACATTTTGTCCGGGTATGCAGAAATGCGCGTGCAATTTTTGTCGATTCAGAAATCGGGCGCCACCACGTGCATGACGCCTATGGCTTTCCGATGGAGGCCATCCATTGCCTTCCGTATATTGCGCCGCCCCACGTCTGGAACCCTCGATCCCGGTCGCGACCGGTAGACAGGTACCGCCTTCCCGAGCGATTCATCTTCTATCCGGCCCAGTTCTGGGCACACAAGAATCATCTGCGCCTTGTCGAAGCTGTGCGGCGCTTGCGTGAACAGATCCCGGACATCTGTCTTGTGCTCGCGGGATCCCGGAAGAACGCCTATGAAGCTGTCGCACGCAAGGTGTCGGATGACGGCCTTGAAGACGTTGTGAAGTTCATCGGATTTGTTCCGGATGACGCCTTGGCAGAGATCTATCGAAGAGCCGTTGCGCTGGTTTTGCCAACTTTCTTCGGTCCGACGAATATTCCTCCGCTGGAGGCTTTTGCCTTGGGCTGCCCGGTAGCAGTGTCGAAAATCTACGGAATGGAGGAGCAGCTTGGCGATGCCGCTCTCTATTTCGACCCCCTCTCAGTGGATGACATTGCCAATGTGATTAAGCGACTTTGGACGGACATCGACCTTCGAGACAGACTGCGATTGCGGGGGCTGGTTCACAGCGAAAACTGGGGCCCCGCTCAGTTCAATCAGAGGTTCGTGGGCATCATTGCGAAGGTGCTCGATGAGTCGACGCCCCAGTTTGAAGAAGACGGAGCCGGGACGTCCGATATGCAGAAGTCATGAACGGACACCGTGGCGTCGCGGTGGACTTCGGTTTCCTGCACGTGGCGCCCGAGCCGCGATGTTTGTTCCGTCTGGAGTGGTTGTCGGGCCCAATTCATTGATGGGACTGTCCGGCCCCTCGCCTTAGGCGAGCTACAAGGTTTTGGTAGGTGAATATCTCGCAATAGAGAGGATGGTATTTCTCAATTGGAGCAAGTTCGTTCGGCAACATCCTGAAGAAATCATAGTTAGGCAGCAATTCCATGAAATCCTTGAAGAACACCCTGCTAACGACATTTGTATCATTGAATTCGAAATGGATCAGGTCGACTTGGTTCGCTTCAAGATGTTTCCTGAACCCCTTGAGTACTTCCAATTCATAGCCTTCAGTGTCTATTTTTAGCAGGTGCACTCTGGTGATTCCATGTTGTTCCGCGAAATCATCCAGCGTCACAACCTTGACCTCGTGCACCGTTGCCTTCTTCTCGCGTATTTTCTCGATTACGTCCAGGTAGAGGGATGCATGGGTGGAGCCGTCGTCCTCGGCGTAGTCATACAGATGGAGGGTTCCCCGCAAGCTGCCGGCGCCAGCATTTACTGCCTCGATGTGCAGGCCGGCTACGTTGTCTTGCAGCTTCCTGTAGGTCGCGGGATGCGGCTCAAAGGCATATATCCTGGCGCTTGAATTGGCTTCCCGGACTCTCCTTGAATAATTGCCAATGTTGGCTCCCACATCGAAGACTACCCCAGTGCCAATCAATGGCATCTGGTCTCTTAGGAAACGCCTTTCTCCGCTGGCCGCTGCCGTCTCGAAGTTGCGTACTCCCATGCCCGCGAGGCCCAGGTTGAAGACCAGCAAATTGAACTTCTGAAAGGCCCTTCGAGCGAAGAGTATTCGATACAGCCAGAGCAAGCGCCTCAACATTTCAAGTCCTCTGGAACACGTGGGCAGGATTCAAGGCCTTTACCTTCATGTAAAACATGCCCCGGGTTCTTTCCGTAAACATGTCAAATACAAAAGCAGCCATGGATTGCGCAATGATCGTTGCAACAACCGCGCCCATTATTCCGTATCTTGGAATGAGCATCAGATTCAACACGACATTTACGGCGGCTCCCGCAAACGTTCTGCCAAACGCATAACGCTGCAGATTCTCGCTTGTCAGCCAAGCGCTGCTTGCCACTCCCAGGAAGACGAATACACTGGCCCACACTTGGAACTTGAGGACCTGGCCGGCGCCTTCGTACGCCTCGCCGTACAGGAAAGTTACCAACCAGGAGCTCAAGAATGTGGTGGGAATGGCGACGGCGATCGCCATCCACACCATGAATGAGTAGAGCCTCTGCAGTCTGGCGAGGTACAGCTCCTGGCTTACCCTTTTCGCATTGATCACCGGCGGAAAGAGTGAGCTCGTAATCACCATTGGAATAAAATACCAGACCTCGCTGAGCCGTACCGCGACGGAATACACACCAACCTCCTTGTTGCCCATCATTTCCTTGATCATGATCTGATCAATGCGCATGTAGATCATGACAACAAGCCCGCTCAAGATCAGCGGCCAGCTATCCCTGAGGAGCTGCTTCGCTATCGTGACATCATGACATTGAAAGAAGCTTCCCAACCTCCGGCGCTGGTAGACCAGAAAGTAGGCCGCAGCCAGAGAGACCTGATCAACTAGACTTACGAGTACAAACCACTTCAAGTCGCCATCGACGCATACTAGGTAGATCTTCAGCAAGGACGAAAGCGCTAACTGGACTAGCTTGCCAGACGAGATGTATCTGGCCTGGACTTGTGACTGAAAATAGAAGGCAACAACCTCAAGAGATTGGAAGATCATCCCGCAGGCAATTATCAGAACGTAGATCTTCGTGATGTGGTCACTGGATGTCAGCTGCAAGGTGAGGGCGACGAGTGCTATGGAGAGGAAAGCCCCACCTAATTTCAGCCAGAATGCCGTTCCGAGATATGTGTCTTTTCGACCCGGGTCGATCACGAGATCGCGCACCACGATACTGTCGAGTCCCAGCTTGGATATGGTGCTGAATATGGCGACGAAGGCGATGGCATAGCTCAACGCCCCAAACTGTTCTGCCCCCAGATGCCTTGCGACCCATATCCCAACCAGCAATTCGGCAAGGAGCCGCAACGTCTGCTCGGCAAGGAGCCAGGAGGTGTTGGCGAAGTAGCGGCGAAAGCCTTGATGCGACAAAGCCCCTTGGAGGACTTGTTTGAAACGAGTCTCCACGACATGGTTCCCTACGCCGGTCCGGGGCCGCGATGTTCGAGGCGCGGTCGCACCTTGGCGTTGTGATCTGAGCAATTGCGTTCCCGATCCGCGGCCATGATCTTCACGATGTTCCTCTTGGGATGTCTTGCACGCGGTTTGTCGCCACACGGGATCTCGCTTACGGCCGTGCCGGTAATGCTAATCACCAGCGCACAGATACTTCGATGCTCCTCAATTCACACAAGGACCAAGTGACCTTCTGGCAACGGCCCTTCTGTCGTCCGAGGGTACCTACAGCAAGCCACTTCGGGCAAATCCCGACCGCATAGAAATGCAGTTCGTTCAGCGCCGTGGCAACAACATTGCGAGTCTTGGCGGCTGTCGCTGTGATGGATTTGTCCTGGGACATTATTGCCCCCCCCCGGGAAGTTGGCTTGACCAGAGGAGCTCTTGTGGCATGCTTCCGGGCGCTGATCGTACCAACCTGATTTGCTCCGCGAGACGTGGAAGGCTACCTGAAATGCACGTCAATCGAATGCTCGATATTCTCGAATACGCAATGTGCCGCGTCGGGATTCGTCGCTTCGCAACTTGGGACGATGCGCTGGGATCTTCGCCAGTGCGGCTGTATGCGGGCAAGCTGAGCCGCGACGCGGCTCAGTACGCAACGCACTGGGGCATAACGCCCTACTATGCTTCGCGCCGCAATATCTGGTTTGACGTCTCGAAACCCTATCCGATTCCCGACGGCAGCGTCGATGTGTACCAGTCCGAAGACGTCTTCGAGCACGTCGAATGGAACGCGATTGTGCCATTGTTCGATGAGATCCACCGCGTGCTCAAGTCGGGCGGCCTGTTTCGCCTCAGCGTGCCAGATTATCACGGCGACATCTGCCGGACCCGTACTCAGCTCGACGCGAACGGCGAGCTGCTTTTCGATCCGGGCGGTGGTGGGCGGCTCGAGAATGGGCGAGTTGTGGGTGGAGGCCACGTGTGGTTTCCGACAATCGAGCGGGTCCGCGAGTTGTTCGATCGCAGCCGATTTGGGAGCGATGGCGAGGTGCACTATTTGCAGTACACCGAGGCAGACGGTACTTCGGTGATGAACCCGATCGATTATTCGCTGGGCCATGTGCAGCGCACGGCCGAGAACGATCCGCGGGTCGCCGACCGACCCCGGCCCATCTCGATTGTGGTCGATGCAGTGAAGCGTTAGGGAGCTTTGGGCCTCTGACAGGTGCGGGTGCGCGGAAGCCGAGGTGCAGGTCCGACGTCGGGGAAGCAGCTGGGGGCTGCGCGCCGCCAGAAGTCAGCGCGTCAGCCCAGCTGGCACTCGGGACGGCTTGCGGCAGCGGGCATTGTGTTGTCCGAGCCAGACCGGCTATATGCTGCAAGAAATTCCTCGACAATCTGTAGTCAGTGGATCGTGGGTGCATCTCACCGTACCAGACACAAGCCGCGTGCGCTGGCGCGCGCGGCTAGTTCCACCACATTGCATGCTCCAGCGGAGTCTGCCGTGTCTGCGGGCTTGAAATCTGCGCTCTAATAATCAGGCGGGATCTGGCGCCCGCGCTGCCATCTCGTACCGTTTGATGCAGCAATAGAGTGCTATGAAGTACCAGAGTTCGAACCGGATGTATTGTCCGGTGCGGAAACTATAAGTGAGGATGAACACGATGCACATGTTCTGAAGCAGCTTGCGCTCGGAATCTGGCCCCCGTGCGCGATAGAAGTAGAAGAACAGGAGGATCAGCGCCAATCCCACGAAGCCGAACTCAGTGAGTACCTTGAAGTACATGGTGGCGCCATCGGCAAAATTCAGGCTGTCGATGTCCTGCGACGAGATGAAGATCAAGAACCCGTCGGGAAGGCCCATCCGGTCCAGAGCGGCGAGGGCCGTCGACATGAACGAATCGTACCCTGATCCGATGAGCGGCCTCTCCATAAGGTTCTGCCGGGTAATCTCGCCGTTCATTGCATAGATCAGCGAACTTGAGTTCTCGCTGCCTGTGGCTTCCTGAGCTATCAATGAAATCCACAGCCCCTCTGCTCGTGATCGAAAGAATTCCACCGACGTCACGGCCCACCATCCAATGGCACCGATCATCAACATTGGAATCAACGCCCGTTTCCAGTGCCTCCGGTGAAAGTGAAACAACAATGAGAGTGCGATACCGAAGTAGCCGATGGTGGAAAACGTTAGGAATATTGCGCTCAGCACCATGAGGGCCTGTGCGCGAGTGAAGTGAGTCGTGTTGGCGGTCGCAAGACAGTTGATTGCCAGGAACCCCGCCGGGCTCAGCGCCGCAGCGAGATAGCCGGGTTCGGCAAAGAACGACGATATGCGCATGATCGGTCCGTCGCCTGACAAATCTTGCAGGACGTTGCGGTCCAGCTGGCCGATATAGAGCCAGGATAGGTCCCAGCCGGGTTCGAAGTGAAGGATGTACGAAGCCTCCTGGATCAAGCCAACTGCGGCGACCAGTCTTGCAATGATGAGGTAGTGACGAAACAGGCGTTTGTAGTCGTAGTTGTAGAAGGCGAAGTAGGAGAACAGCCCGAGCTGCAGCAGCATCAGGCCACTGAACGTGCGCAGCACGAGAAATGGATCGGCAGTACCGGAGGCCACAGAGGCCAGGGAAAAGGCCAGTAGCAGAAGCAGCCCGATGGTGACGTGCTTGTTGAGAACGAGGGCCTTCCGGAGGGCGAAATACAAGAAGAGGGCCATGTACACGATGTAGGCGAATCGGTGCAACACCGCTTCGCCCGGTCGGACCGCAATCGAGGTCGTCAGGAAGCCAAGGTAGATCCAGAGCTGAGGGAACCAGGCGAATCCGGCTTGCGGTTGTTGGTGTTCCAACTGATCCATTGCAGGCCCTGCTCACCCTTTGTTCCGCAGTACCAGCTTTCGCATTTGCTGTATGACGCTCAAGCGATCCCTGGTGGAGACTGCCTAGACGCTTGATCTGCGTCTGGCATGCATGAACGCGAGCAATAGTCCGCCCAACACCCCCGCAAGGGCACCGGCAGCGATCGCAATTGCGCGATCGGGCTTGATGAAGTGATCGACGTCGGAGACCTTGGCCGGATCTAGCACGCGAAACGCAAAATCTTCCCGTACGTTCGCAAGCATTTCCTGCTTCTTCTGTGCCTCAATGAGTTGAAAGATAGACTGCCGAACTGCAACTTCATTGCTCTTTTGCAATTGCTGGTCAAGAAACGCCAGGCTGTCAGCTACTTCATGCAGGGCGCGCTCGCGAAGCATGTCGTTCGCGCTCTGCACATAGGCTGTTGCCCATTTCGCAGCCAGTGTGCGATCGGACCACTGGATGGTGACTGTCACAAGGCCGCTCTTGCGATCTTGTGCGATGGTTCGCACCTTCCGGTTGAAGAGTCGGTAGGCGTCTTCCTCAGATGGGATCTCGGAAGGGGGGGCGCCGCGCCAGCTCCGAGACGCTTGATCCCACTGCTTCGCAAACAGCACGGGCAGCAGTTGCTGTTGGCGTATGAACATCTCTGCGAGCTCTCGGGACCGAAGTATCGCCAGATACTCTTCAGTTCTATCCGCCTGGCCGATCGGCAATCCTGCGAGGCCTGCGACGCCGCGCAGTGCGCCTGATAGGCCTCCCGCGATCGGATCGGCGTCGGGCGGTGCTACCGCGACCACAACATCAGACTGAAAGATCACCTTGGCGGTGAAGGCGTAGACCGCTCCTCCGAACGTGCCGAGCAGCAGTCCGGCTAGCAAGAAATGCCAATACCGTCTGGCCAGTGCGAATACTTGGTCGAGCGCCGCTGAGAGCGCCAGGTCGGGTGTCTGCGCGTGGGGGCCGACATCACCGTGAGCAAAGTGCTGCTCCCGGGCAGGGGGGGCAGAAGGAATGGGGGGGAGGCTCATGAGTACCTTTGTCTGGGAGCGGGCAGGCGCTGTTCAACCATACATGTGGGCAGACGGCAAGCTCACGCTACTCGTCCGAAGAATAGGCCGTTCCGCTCCATTGTTGCAATGGCAGGCGCCTCGAACTGAAGGAGCGAGTCTGGATCTTTCGGTAGAGAGTACGTGCGCCGCACGAACCGATCCCGGATAGCGTCTATTGCCTGACGTTCGGGAAATTGTGCAAACGTCGAAGAGAGCGCAGCAGAGCACTGAGCGGCATGCACGGAACACGTAAGTGATCGACAGCTGTATGCAAGGACGGCTTCGAGTACCATGCAATGCGGAATGGACGTCGATGTTCTCATCGTCTTCTTTGAGTTGACGTTGGCTTGCAAGGCATGAGAATCCTATTGTGCGGGTCGAATTATTCGCCTGAATTGCTGGGCGTTGCGAAGTACACCGGTGAAATGGCGCGCTGGCTGGCTGCTCGTGGACATGAGGTCAAGGTCATTACCGCTCCGCCTCACTATCCCGATTGGCGAGTTCAGGATGGTTACTCTGCTCGGCGCTGGTCCCGCACTGTAGAAGATGGTGTCATTGTGTGGCGCTGCCCAGCCTGGATCCCTTCGGCTCCACGAGGACTCTCCCGGCTGGTGCACACGTTGAGTTTCGCTGCAGGTGCCTTCCCCATCTTGCTGGCCCAACTGGCGTGGGAGCCTGACATTGTGTGGGTCGTAGAACCGCCACTGGCATGCGCCCCGACTGCGGCCCTGATTGCATTCCTTTCCGGTGCTGCCTCCTGTCTGCACGTGCAGGATTTCGAGGTCGACGCGGCCTTCGAGCTGGGGCTGCTGAAGGGCGATCGAGCGAGGTCCTGGGCGCAGAGACTTGAGCGATGGCTGATGCGCCGATTCCGGATCGTGTCGACCATTTCCGGAAAGATGACGGAGCGGTTGGGGAACAAGGGGTTGCCCGAAGATCGGATCAGGTTACTACCGAACTGGGTCGACATCAGCGTGTTTGACGGCATCACTGCGCAGTCTGTCTCGGCCCTGCGCGACAAGCTGAGTATTCCCGACGGCGCGAAGGTGGTGCTCTATTCAGGAAACATGGGTCGCAAGCAGGGGCTTGAGATTCTGGCAAATGTTGCGGGAAACCCGGCCGTTCACCATCTGGCCGGCGGTGACCTCTGCTTTGTGTTCTGCGGGAACGGAGTGGGGCGCAAGGAACTTGAGGATGCCTGCGTGGGGTTCTCCAATGTTCGCTTCTGCGATCTCCTTCCTGCGGCTGAATTCCCGGCGTTGCTGAAGCTTGCGGACATTCACCTGCTTCCCCAGTTGGCCCAGGCCAGCGACTTGGTGATGCCCAGCAAGCTCACGGGCATTCTGGCGAGTGGCCGGCCTGTTGTAGCTACCGCATCTCCTGGATCTGAACTTGCGGAAGTGGCCGCGGTGGGCGGGATCGTTGTGCCGCCTGGCGACCATGAGGCGATGGCTAGCGCGGTTGCGAATCTGGCGGGCAACGATGAGCTGCGTCTGGCCTTGGGCAAGTCGGGCCACGATTACGCAATCGTCCATCTGGATCGCGACCATGTCCTGTCAGCACTTGAGTCTGATTTCCGGCGCCTGATAGCGGGGCAATAACGGATTGGTTGACAGGCAGCACACTTTTCCCTTCGCTTCAATCCGGCTATTGCAATACAGTTCGCGCAATGCCTATTCTTCGTTCGCGAAGGATCGCAAGCGGCGTCGGAAATAGTGGTCATTGCCAAGCCAGAGACAGGACGTTTGAAATCCGGAAACCAGCCAGTTAGGGATGACGGGGAGCTAGATCGGCCGGCGTCGTCGCGGCTGCGGCTATGGGGCGTCAAGCGTCGTGCTGGCGTCTCGCTGTCTCTGGCCGAACCGTCTGACGAAGCCTCCAGGCCCCAGTCGACAGGCGAACTGGGCTGCGTAGTTCGCGTTGACCTTTCCGTAGAGCACGCCCTCAAGCGGATTGGTGATCTGATCGGTGTGATGGTCCTATCGGTAGTCTTTTCTCCGGTCATCCTGCTGGCTTCGATTGGTTCCATCGTGAACGGCCAGTCTCCATTCTTTCGCCAACAGCGCGTTGGTCGTGACGGCAAGCTGTTCGACTGTTTGAAATTCCGCACCATGGTGCCGAACGCCGAAGACGTGTTGGAGCACCTGCTTGCTGCCGATCCGGAGCTGCGCGCCGAGTGGGACAAGAACCAGAAGCTCAAGGATGATCCGCGGGTCACGCCACTGGGCCGTTTTCTGCGAGCCTCCAGCCTTGACGAATTGCCCCAGCTGTGGAATGTGCTGAAGGGAGAGATGAGTCTGGTGGGTCCGAGGCCCATGATGAAAGACCAGCAGCTGCTGTACGGACGCAACATCGTTGCCTACATGCTGGTGCGGCCAGGAATGACGGGGTTGTGGCAGGTGAGCGGGCGCAACGAGCTCGGTTTCCGCAAGCGGGTCGCGCTGGATGTGGTGTATGTACGTAACCAGAGCTTGCTGCTTGATACCTGGATCATGTTGAAGACTGTCTGGGTCGTGATCAGTCGTCACGGGGCTTATTGACCCGGGGGTTAATGGCGTGGCGTCTGCGGTAGACTCTTACCGGCATGACCCCACTCACCGCCTTCAAAGCCTACGACGTCCGCGGACGCATCCCCACTGAACTCAACGAAGAGCTGGCCTACCAGATCGGCCAGGCATTCGTCGCATTCCTGAACCCCAAGCGTGTCTGTGTCGGTCGCGACATCCGCCTGTCCAGCGACCATTTGTGCACAGCATTGATTCGCGGGCTCACCGATTCGGGTGTGGATGTCTTCGACATCGGCCTGTGCGGCACGGAGGGCGTCTACTTCGGCACGTTCTCGGGTGGTTTCGATGGCGGCATCATGGTCACGGCCAGCCACAACCCGCCGGACTACAACGGCATGAAGTTCGTGCGTGAGCAGAGCCGGCCGATCAGCGCCGATACCGGCCTGATGACCATGGCCCGGTTCATCGAAACCGGCGAGTTGCCGCAGAAAGCCGCGGTGCCGGGCCGGGTCACGCGCTTGGACATGAACTCCCGCTACGTCACGCATCTGCTCACCTATGTGGACCTGAAGAAACTCAAGCCCCTGAAGGTGGTGGTAAACGCCGGCAACGGCGGCGCGGGCATGGTCATCGACAGGCTGGAGCCGCACCTGCCATTCCGCTTCATCAAGGTCCACCACGAGCCCGATGGCACCTTCCCGCATGGCGTCCCTAACCCGATGCTGGAGGAGAACCGCCAGTCCACGATCGATGCGATCCGCGAGCACAAGGCCGACATTGGCCTGGCCTGGGACGGGGACTTCGACCGCTGCTTCTTCTTCGACGAGCATGGCACCTTCATCGAGGGCTACTACCTGGTGGGCCTGCTGGCCGAGGTGTTCCTCAAGCGCGAGAAGGGCGGGCGCATCGTGCATGACCCGCGCCTGACCTGGAACACGCTGGATATCGTGCAGCAGTACGGCGGCAAGGCGGTGCTGTCCAAATCCGGCCATGCCTTCATCAAGCAGGTGATGCGCGACAGCGACGCGATATACGGCGGCGAGATGAGCGCGCACCATTACTTCCGCGACTTCGCCTATGCCGACTCGGGGATGATCCCCTGGCTGGTGGTGCTGCAGGTGATCAGCGAGACCGGCAAGAGCCTCTCCCAGCTGGTGGGCGAGCGCATGAAGCGGTTCCCGGCCAGTGGTGAGATCAACCGCAAGCTGGACCCGTCCAGGGGCGGGGCCAGGGCGGTGCTGGCAAAAGTGGAGTCGGTGTACAAGAACTCTGCAATATCCGTTGACTACACTGACGGCCTTTCCGTGGAGTTCGAGCAGTGGCGGTTCAACCTGCGCGCCTCGAACACCGAGCCGCTGGTGCGCCTGAACGTGGAGTCGCGCGGCGATGAGTCGCTGATGCAAGAGAAGACGAAGGAACTGCTGGCGTTGATGGACGCCTGAGCTAAAGGGAAGGGCATGCGCGTAACGATTTTTGGTTCCGGCTATGTGGGGCTGGTCACCGGAGCGTGTCTGGCCGATGCCGGCAACCATGTGATCTGCGTGGACGTGGACCAGGGCAAGATCGACCGCCTCAACAAGGGCGAGGTGCCCATCCACGAGCCTGGGCTCGACGAGCTGATCGAGCGCAACCGCAAGGCCGGCCGCATGGAATTCACCACCGATGCGGCCAAGGGCGTCGCGCATGGCCTGTTCCAGCTGATTGCGGTGGGTACGCCGCCCGATGAAGACGGCTCCGCGGATCTCAAGTACGTGCTCACCGTGGCGCGCACCATCGGCGAGAACCTCACCGAGTACGCGGTGGTGATGAACAAGTCCACGGTACCGGTGGGCACCGGCGAGAAGGTCAAGGCCGAGATCACCGCTGCGCTGGCCAAACGCGGTGAGGCCATCGAATTCGATGTGATCTCCAACCCCGAATTCCTGAAGGAAGGCGCGGCCATCGAGGATTTCATGCGCCCGGATCGCGTGGTGGTGGGCACCGACAACCCGCGTACCACCGAACTGCTGCGCGCGCTGTACGAACCGTTCACGCGCAACCGCGAGCGCTTCGTGGTGATGGACGTGCGCTCGGCGGAGCTCACCAAGTACGCGGCCAACGCCATGCTGGCCACCAAGATCAGCTTCATGAACGAGCTGGCCAACCTGGCCGAGCGGCTGGGCGCGGACATCGAGAAGGTGCGTACCGGCATCGGTTCGGATCCGCGCATCGGCTACCACTTCATCTATCCGGGCGCGGGCTATGGTGGCTCGTGTTT